>Ga0193750_1000192_pt1 | contig 17697 bp, 16 predicted proteins | sample L1c1metaG_FD_160569 | JGI IMG/M metagenome (GOLD analysis project Ga0193750, IMG submission 160569) | Soil microbial communities from a riparian zone of the East river system, Colorado, United States - L1c1 | ecosystem: Environmental > Terrestrial > Soil > Riparian zone | place: USA: East River... | reverse complement strand
TGTCGGGTCCTTCTGAGCAGCGCCTCGTCGGTCGCACCGGACAGCGCCACTCCATCGACACGCAGCGCGACGCGGCGTCCTCCGCCGCCAACGCGTCAGGTGTGCGGCCTCGTTCCGAGCGCCCGTTCTGGCGCGAGGACCTGGCTCCCTACGCCCAGCCGCACCTGGGTCGCAGCCTGCGCGAACTGGCGACGTCGGTCGTGCCCTACCTGGGCCTGTCGTTCGCGATGTACGAGTGCCTGAGCATCTCCTATCTGCTGGCGCTGGCGATCGCGGTGCCCGCAGCCGGCTTTCTGGTGCGCACGTTCATCCTGTTTCACGACTGCACGCACGGATCGCTGCTGCGCTCAAAGCGCGCGAACGCCTGGCTGGGCACGGCGTTGGGCCTGTTCGTCTACGCGCCGTTCTTGCGCTGGCGCCACGATCACGCCATCCACCATGCGACGTCGGGCGATCTGGACCGCCGCGGCGGCGGCGACGTGCGCACGCTGACGGTCGCCGAATACCACGAGCTGACGCCGCGCGGGCGTCTGGCCTACCGGCTTTTTCGCAACCCGCTGGTGATGTTCGGCATCGGTCCGATCGCGGCGCTGCTGGTCGGCCCGCGGTTGATCGCAAGGGACGCGCGCCCGCGCATGCGGCGCAGCGTGATCGGCACGAACATCGCGCTGGCGGCGCTCGTCGTCGCCGTGTGCTGGCTGATCGGCTGGGAGGACTTCCTGCTCGTGCAGGCGCCGACGGTGATGCTGGCGGGCTCGGCGGGCATCTGGCTGTTCTACGTGCAGCACCAGTTCGAGGACGCCTACTGGCAGCAGTCGGGCGAGTGGAGCTACGCCGACGCGGCGCTGCGCGGCAGCTCCTACCTGAAGCTGCCGAAGGTGCTGCAGTTCTTCTCGGGCAACATCGGCCTGCACCACGTGCACCACCTGAACGCGCGCATCCCCAACTACAACCTGCAGCGCGCGCACGACGAGAACGCGATCTTCCACGACGTTCCGACGCTGACGCTGATGGACGGCATGCGCGCGGTGCGGCTGAAGCTGTGGGACGAGCGCAGCGGCCGCATGGTCAGCTTCGCCGAGGCGCGCCTGCCGCGGACGAACGCAAGCGTCGGCGCGAACGCCGGCCGCTGAGAGCAGGGACTAGACTGGGCGGCTCTGCGCCCGTAGCTCAGCTGGATAGAGCGTCGGTCTACGGAACCGAAGGTCAGAGGTTCGAATCCTCTCGGGCGCGTGAGAAAGGCCCTGCACCTGCGGGGCCTTTCTGTTGCTCAGACCTCAGCGACGAACCTCGCCGGCATCACGCCCGAGCGGATGCGTCGGCGGATCGAGCTCTCGATCTGACGGTGCAGCGCTTCGCTCCCCGAGCGGTCGCGGTCGATCGCGAGCTCGGAGACCGGCGACAAATTGGTCCTCGCTCGGCGCACCATAATGGACCTTGTCCCGGAGACCGATTCGTGGAAGCCTGCAGCCCATCCCGACCGCCGCAAAGCTCTCCACCGCCAGGTCGACGGGCGGGTGCTGTCGCCCGAAACGAGCGCGGCTGACAGCTGTGAAGGACGTCTTGACCCGAGCGACATCTTCCGCCACAACATCGCCCATAGCGGGCACCGACGAGGACAACTCATGCAAAGCAGTAGCAGCCCCCGATCAACCCGCCGACGAGACGGAGCGTGTGACTTGGCAAAGCTGATCTACTCCGCGATCGCTTCGCTCGACGGCTACGTCGAGGATGAAGCCGGCAAGTTCGACTGGGCGGCACCCGATGAGGAGGTGCATGCCGTCGTCAACGACCTCGAGCGGCGTACCGCCACCTATCTCTACGGGCGCCGGATGTATGAGACGATGGTCTTCTGGGAGACGGCCGACGATCGTGAGGAGCCGGCGGTCTTCCGCGACTACGCGGCGATCTGGCGTGCGGCCGACAAGATCGTGTACTCGCGGACGCTCCAAGCGGCGTCGAGCGCGAGAACGCGGATCGAGGGGGACTTCGACCCCGGTGCGATCCGCGAGCTCAAGTCGGCATCCGCCTCCGACATCTCGATCGGTGGTCCCGAGCTCGCCGGCCAGGCAATCGCGGCAGGCCTCGTCGACGAGTGCCACCTGTTCCTGAACCCGGTGGTCGTGGGCGGCGGCAAGGGCGCATTTCCCGATGGCGTGCGCGCCGACCTCGAGCTCCTGGACGAGCGTCGCTTCGACAGCGGCGTGGTCTATCTCCGCTACCGCGTGAGCGAATGACCGACGAGCGCCGGCAAACCAAGAGCAGGAGGCCACGGGTGCTGAGGCAGGTCGCGGAGGGTGCGCTGATCCACAAGGGCGAGTTCATGCAGACCAATGCGGTTGTCACGCTCGGCGCGGCGGGGGGTACGCGATGAACGCCTCCGCCTCGATCACCGTCACGCCGATCTTGGTTGTCGACCTGCTCGCCGAGGATGAGCGGATGCCGGTCTACGTGCACGTCATCGACCATCCCGATGCGCGCGTGCTGGTCGATACCGGCATGACCGAGCTGCACCCGGCGGTGGCCGACATGGATCCCCGTCTCAAGCCGCTGAGCGAGCAGGACCTCGATCTCGCCAGCATCGACATCGTCGTCAGCACACACCTGCACTTCGACCACTGCGGCGGCAATCACCTTTTCGCCGGCAAGCCGATGTACGTCCAGCGTCGCGAGCTCGACGACGCGCGCAGCGAAGAGAACTACACCATTCGCGAGTGGGTCGATGCGCCCGGCGTCCATTACGTGCCGGTCGACGGCGAGCACGAATTGCTCCCCGGCCTCCGCCTCGTCCCGGCGCCGGGCCACACACCCGGCATGCAGGTGGTCGTCATCGAGACCGGCGGGCGTCCGGTCGTCGTCGGCGGCGACGTCGCGGTCCGGTTCGGCGAGCTCGACGAGCCGAGCACCGAAGGCCAGCTGCTTGTGCGGGCGCTCGAGCCGGAGCTGGTCTGGCTCGCGCACGAGCACGAGCCATGGCGGCCCGGCAGTGTCTGAGGGCAGTCTCTGAGGCATCTGCAGGGCGCATGTGCCGCTGAAGGTCAGAGGCTCCACTGACGGCGCAGACGTGTCGGATCGCTGGGCGCGGCTCGCGGCTCTCAAAAAACGGCCTTTTCGGCGCTTTGCGCGGTCACTCGAACGCCTCCGAGCGACTCGAGCGTGCCCCAGTCCTGCCCAGCCCTCGGTTAGAGCAGGGACGATACCTGCACAAACTTCGCTAAAACCGCCATATCATGGAAAGCGGCGGAAACGCCCCGGGCTTGGAGAAAGGTTGCCCGGCACTGGAGACTCCATGGTTGGGACTGAAGGGGACATGGTCGGCAGGGGCGACGAGGCGAAGGCTAAGAACAGGCTGGGGCGGGTGATGCTCGCCGGCCTGCTGCTGCTCGTGCTCGGTCCGTTCGCCTCGGCGAGCGCCGCGTCCCCGCTGAGCATCACCAGCCCGGCGCAGGGGAGCTCGACCAACCAGCCGGCGCCTTTGTTCGTCGGCGACGCCGAAGACACGCTCGACGCCGTGATCGTGCACGTCTTCTCCGGCGAAGACACGAGCTCGACGCAGGTTCAGGAACGCGAAGCGCCTGCGCCGTCGGAAGGGCCTTGGAGCGTGCAGGCGACGACCTTGGCCGACGGCACGTACACGGCGCTCGCTCAGCAGCTCGACTCCGAAACTGCCGAAACGCTGTCCAGCTCGCCGGTGACCTTCACGGTGGACACGGCCGCGCCGGTCCTCTCGCTGAACCCTGTCGGTTCGCCCACCGACGACTCGACACCGACGTTGAGCGGCAACGCCGGTGTGCTCCCGGGCGACGCCGGCACGGTCGCCGTCGCCATCTACGCGGGAACCGTCGTCTCCGGGTCACCGGTGGCCTCCGGCCAGCCGTCGATCGGTGGCTTCGGCGGCTGGTCCTACACGCCGGCGTCGCTTCCCGACGGCACATATACGGCGCAAGCCTTTCAGGGCGACGAAGCCGGCAACGTCGGCGCGAGCGCTGCGCTGACGTTCACGATCGACACGACGACGCCGGTGGTGACGCTCGACGGCGTCGCGTCACTGACCAACGACGCGACGCCGAGCTTCAGGGGAGCCATCGGCGCCGCCGGTGGGGACCTGCCGAGCGTCCAGCTCGTCGTGCACAAAGGCTCGCTGTCGGGCGCCGTCGCCGAGGAAGGCAGCGCGTCGGTGAGCGGCGGCACTTGGTCCTACACCTCGCCTTCGCTCACCCCGGACGGGCAGTACACCGTGCAGGCGATCCAGCACGACGATGCCGGCAATGAAGGCAAGAGCGCGTCTGCGACGTTCACGCTGGACACGACGCCGCCCACCGTGGGCCTGAGCGCTCCCGCCGAAAACGCCCACCTGAAAAGCTCGCAGCCGAGTTTCGCCGGTGCAGCCGGCACTGCGGCCGGAGACGCCTCCTCGCTCACCCTGAACATCTATCAGGGGACCTCCGCTGTCGGGGACCACGAATCGATCTCGATCTCACGCGAAGGGAGTTCCTGGGCAGAATCGGAAGGACCGAACCTAGCCGACGGCGCCTACACGGCACAGATCACACAGTCGGACTCGGCCGGCAATGTCGCCAGCCTCGCGCACACCTTTACGATCGAAACGAACACGCCGCACCCGACGTTGGATGCACTGCCGCGGTTCATGAACGACGCAACTCCGACCTTCAGCGGAAAAGTGGACACCACGAAAGGCGCCGTCGAATCCGTGACGTTGAGGATCTTTCGGGGAACGTCCGTCGCCGAATCCGCCGAACTTGCGCAGCAGCCCATCACGGTCGCGAGCAGCGGGTCGAGTTGGAGCGTTGGGCCTGTTGCACATCTTGCCGATGGCACGTACACCGCCCAGGTGGAGCAGGAAAATCTTGCCCGCACCACCGGGTTCAGCAGCAGCTCGGTGCTCACCGTCGACACGGTCCCACCGCACTTGACGCTTACCGCACCTGAAATCACGACGACTGGCGTGGAGACGATTTCCGGCGTCGCGGGCTTTGCCTCCGGCGATCGCAGGCAAATCACCGTCGAACTGTTCACCGGCGCGCCCACTGAAGTCGGCGAGGCTTTCGAGACGATCACCGTCAATAGGACCGAAGACGTCACCAAAGCCGAAGCCAAGTGGTCTGCCACGTTCGCCAACCTGCCGAGCGGGCAATACACGGCTATTGCACGGCAATCAGACGAAGCGGGCAACGTGGGCAGCGAAACAGGCACATTCACCGTGGCCGTCGCACCGGCGACGACGGCGGCCGCGCCTGCGCCGCCGGTGGCGTCGTTTGCCTGGGTGCCGGCGTCGCCCACCGTCGGCCAGAGCGTCTCGCTCGTGTCCAACTCGACGGACGCGTCGAGCCCGATCAGCGCGTTCGCCTGGGATGTCGCTGGAGCCGGGCTGTTCGCGCCCGGAGGCCCGGTCATGAGCACGTCCTTTGCGATGCCCGGCCCACACGTCGTGCAGCTGCGGGTGACCGACGCCAACGGCCAGTCGAGCGTGGCGACGCGGACGATCGCCGTGGCCGCCGCGACGCTGAAGCTGATGCAGCCCTTCCCGATCGTGCGCATCGCCGGCTCGGAGACCTCCAATGGCGTGAGGATCAGGCTTCTGACGGTTCAGACGCCGTTGTTGGCCACCGTGGTCGTCTCGTGCAAGGGGCACGGGTGCAAGACGAAGTCCGAACGCAGAGTGGCGACTGCGTCGAGCAAGAGCAAGGCCAGGGCAGGCGCCGTGCTGCTCAGCTTCAAGCGCTTCCAGCGGGCGCTGCGCGTCGGCGCCGTCCTGCAGGTTCGCGTCTACATGGCCGGTCAGATCGGCAAGTTCACGAGCTTCAGAATCCGGCGACACCGGCTGCCGCTGCGATCGGATGCCTGCCTTCGCCCAAACAGCCCTGCACCGATCCCCTGTCCGCTGTCATGAACGGCGTGCGCGAAGCGTTCTACAACATGCGCTACCGCTGGCCCGGCGAGCGCGTCGGCGGTCCGGGCGCGGCGATGAGGGGGCAGTGGGTGATCCTGTCGCTGTCGATGCTCGTCGTGTTCGCCGGCTCCTTCGCCGTCGGCCGCGTGATCAACACGCATACCAGCAGCGCCGTCACCGGGGCCGCCGCGCCCTTCACACAGGCCGGGCCCGGCCCGAACGCGATCCCGGTGGGACTCAGCGGCGACTCGCCGATAGCGGGAGCCGTACCTGCGGCGGTCGCCGTGCGGCCACGCCCACGCCCAATCGCCCGCCGCGCGTCCGAACCCCACGGGCGGTCGGGGACGTCTGCCGGCCCGTTGGGCTCGCAAACCGCCGGCGGCGAAGCGCCCACGTCGGAATCGCAACCCGCCACCGCGCCGGCGCCCGAAACGACACCGGCCCCGAGCAAAGCTCCCGCTCCGGCGCAGCACAGCGGGGGGTCGGGACAGAACGGCTCGGCGGGCGGCGGCTCGCGGCCGTCTGGCGCGGTGACGTTTGACAGCTCGCAATAGGTCGATGCGGCACCGCTGGCGCAGCGTGACCGCAGCTGGTCATCGGTCGACGCTCGATCGGCTGCGAAGTCTGCCGGCGGCTGTCATCCCACTGTTCGTGGCCGTCGCCGTGCTCGGCTACGTCGCCGGTCACTCGCGCTCGCACGACGGCTCCGCTGAAGCGCTGCACACGGCGAGAGGCGCACACGTGCTGATCAAATATCCGGTTGGCTGGAAGCCCGTGTCGAGCGGCGTCGGCGTCCCGGGCCTGGCGATCGCCCATACGCAGCTGATCGTCGCCGGCTCGCCGGCCACGCGTGCCGGCCTGATCATCGGGACGCTGCCCGCGGGAGAGCTCGGGCCGCTGCCGAGGCGGTTCCTCGCGCACCTGCTCCGACTGCCGCAGACCGCCGTCGTGGACCTTGCAGAAGGCCAGGCCTACAGGTACGCGCAATTCAGCGGCCCCGGGCTCCAGGAGCCGCTCACCGTGTTCGTCATCCCCAACCCGGACGGCGCCCCCACGGCTCTGGCCTGTTACGCGCCCTCCCCGAAGTCCTCCTACATGCGCGCGTGCGAGCAGGCCGTGTCGGGGGTGACGGTCGTCGGCCAATCCCAGGCCTACCAGCTGACGCCCCAGCGCGGATACGCGGCGCAGATCAGCTCGGCGATCGCGTCGCTGGATCGGCTTCGCGTGTCGCTGAAGCGCGAACTGCAGCCACAGGTCAGCGCCGAACGCGCGCAGCAGCTGACCAAGCGCCTGGCCGGCGGATTCGCGCAGGCCGCGGCGGCGCTGTCGGGCGTGGAACCCACCCCCGCCGCCGCGCGAGTCCAGGCGGCGCTGGCATCGTCGATCGCGCGCACACGTGACGGCTACACGTCGCTGGCGAACGCGGCCGGTGAACGAGACGCGTCCGGCTACAAGGTCGCGCAGAAGCGGGTCCTCGACGCCGAAGCGGATGTCGACCGAACGCTGCAGGCGTTCGTTCTGCTCGGTTACGGGCCGGCGCTGGGACAGCCGGCGGGCGCCAGCCGATCGAGCGACAGCGGTTGACTCGCCCGCACCGTCCTGTGTCCGACGGCGCGCCAAGAAATATGCATTTTATGTCCTCGCCGATCCATGGTAGGCTACGCGGCTACGTGCTCCGGGATCGGTCGGGGACGTTTCAGGGCAGCTGCCCGCAGGGGCGACGATTAAGAGCTGGGAGTCGAAGGGGCCTTCAGCGACGAGAGGCGAAAAGGGAGACGTTGGAGACATGAGACACTTCAGACTGGGCATGGGCCTTGTGGCCACCACGTGTGCGTTCGCGATCGGCGCGGCGCCTGCGCTCGCCCACGAATTCATCGCGAGCCGAGAAGGCGCAACGCACGGCGTGAGCGAAACCGAACAGGTGTTCAAATTCGGGGCCTTCAAAATCAAATGCCAGAAGGCGAGCGCCAAAGGCAAAGTCGCGGCCGGCGCCTCGAGCACCTACGCGACCGAAATCAAATTCACGAAATGCCTGACGAGCGCGTTTGTCGGCGGCACCAAACACGAAATCTTCCTCGGCACCAAGTGGCTGACCCCGCTGGCGGTCGAATACCACGCGAACGGTTTCGTCGAAACAGGCTCGGAACTGGAAGAAGTTGAAGGCAAAGCCGTTCTCAAGGGCGGCACGGCCGTGCTGAAAATCAACACTGGCAGGACTTCAGAATTCGAAAAATCTGAATGCCACCTGTCGTGGCCCGAACAGACGATTCCGCTGAAAGCTGAAAAAGCTCCCGAAGGCGAATACTCGTCGGCCACGTACTCCAACGCAACGCAGCCACATCTGGTGAACAAAACGTTCCCCGAAGGCCTGCAGCACTACATCGTCATCTCGAACTCCTTCAAAGGGATCAAATACGAATTCGAAGGCGAACCGTGTGAAGAATGGGGCAAAGAAGAAGGCCCCGAAGGCGGCGGCGGAACCTACTTCGGTTCCTTCCCGCAGATTCTCGGCATGGGCAACCTCGAATACCAGTAGGCAGTAGCGAAGTTTCGTGACTCCGCGAGGGCGGGAGGCGGTGATGCACCGTCTTCCGCCCTTTTGCTTTGCAGCGTGATCGCAGGGCGTCGGCTGAGGGCGCCGCTCGCACGGTCCCCGGCTCAGACTGAAGGCGCCAGCTCGGCCATCGCCTGAAAGCCCTGCAGCGCGTTCGGCGGATCGCGATTGCTGTCGAGCTCGGCGTAGATGTTCGCGAGGTTGACGACCAGGCGCTCGCGCTCGCCCCAGTCGGCCCAGCGGTCCAGGCTCAGCGAGCGCGCGGCCTGCAGTGGCGTCATGCCTTCGCCGTGACGTGTGCGGGCTTCGTCGTAGAGATACTCGAAGTACGCCTTGAGCTCGCGGACCGCCGCCAGCTCGCTCGGCGGGCCGTGGCCCGGCACGATCGCCTGTGGTGCGAGCGCGATGATCCGATCGCATGCGGCGATCCAGTTCGACACGGGGCCGGCCCAGGCGATCGGGTGGGCGCCCGAGAAGAGGATGTCGCCGGTGAACAGCACGCGCTCTGCCGCGGCATGCACGAGCGTGTCCCCGCGGGTGTGCGCCGGCCCGACCTCGATCAGCGTGAGCTCGCGGTCGCCAACGAGGATCGTGTGCTCGCCGCTGAACGTCTTCTGCGGCAGCGCCAGTTCGATGCCGTCGAAATCGAACGAGCCGAAGCAGCGGAGGAAGAACTCGCCCAGCTCGCCCATCTGCGGCGCTTGCGCGACGAGCGCCGCCGGCGGCAGCTCGGTCATCTCCTGCGCCGTTCGCTCGGATGCCACGATTACCGCGTCGCCGACCAGCTGGTTGCCGTAGCAGTGGTCGCCGTTGGCATGCGTGTTGACGAGCGTGTCGATTCTCGCGGCCGCCGGGACCGCGCCGCGCATCGTTCGCAGCATCTCCTCGGTCAGACGGAGGTCGAACAGCGTGTCGATCAGCAAGGTGCGCTCGCCGTCGACGACCAGGCCGGCGTTGCTCCATCCCCAGCCGCCGTCCGGCTGCAGGTATGCGTAGAGGCCGTCGCCGACCTCCTGCAGGCCCTTGGCGTAGCGCACCTAACGCGCCTTTGTGTTCAGTCGGCGCATCGTCTGAAGCCTATCCGGGGGCGGCCGACCGGGATTGGCGCGCGGCGGGGTCCGTGGCGCTCACTCGTCGGCGAACGGCGCGATCGCAACGCCGTGGTCGCGCTCGCGCATACCCAGCTCGTAGACGCCGCCGTGCGAGCTCGTCAGCGTCCGCGCAGGCTCGCCGGGCAGCGCCACCGTCAACTCCAGCGCGGCGATGGAGCAGTTGACGACGTCGTGCCCGTCGCCGCCGCCCGGATCGCCGTAACGCCAGCCGGCGGCGATCTGGGCGGGCGCCTGCACGTGCGCCTGCACGGTCAGCCCGCGCTCACCGGGCAGGCTCAGCACGCATCCATCGCCGCGCTCGGCCACGCGCAGCCCCCGCGCGCCCAGCCCGCCGAGGCGCAGACGCCGCCCACCGATCGAAAGCGCGCCGTTGGCCACCCACGGCGTCATGCGCCCGGCGATCTTCACCCGCCCGAGCGCGACGTCGATCCACGCCTCGGGCGCCTGCTCGAAGCCCACGCCATGAAGCCAGATCCAGCGCTCCGCGTGCTCGGCGCCCCAGTTGTGCCCGACCATGCCCAGCCAGCCGTCGAGTTCGATCGTCCTGCCTGCCTTCAGGCTCAGCTCGCCGTCGAAGCGCGCGACCGGAGCCGGGCTGGTGAGCTTCGTGCGCGGCAGCCGCGAGCGGTAGAGCCACTCTCGCGGAAGATGACGCAGCTCCGCCTGCTCGGGCGCGATCCGCAGCGACCACTTCGCCGCTCCGCACTCGCCGCTGGCCGACCGCGCGCCCATCGTCGCGCTCTGCTCACCCGCCTCGCTGTCGCCGATCGCGATCCAGCCGTCGCCTCCGACGCGCAGCGCGTCGCTTGAGAACTTGTGCATGAACGGCCGCCCGCGGGCAGCGTCGAACACGGTGCACCACACCGATCCGCGCGCGCGCCGGCCGGGAGGCTTGTTGACGGTGTGCCTGATCCACACGCCCAGCGCCTCGCTCGCCGAAACGGCGCGCAGGTAGAACGACTCGTACATCCCGCTCCGGGCCGGCGCGCTCGCGAACATTGGCTCGACATGCATCGAGCGCGATCCTAACCCCCGCGCGCAATCCTGGCAGGATCACGTCGGTGAACCGCGACTCGCTCGTGCAGCTGCCGACCGCGCTCGTCTCGCCGGCGCCGCCATCTCAGGCGCGCTACGTCATGGGCATCGACGGCGGCGCCACCAAGACGCTCGCCGCCGTCCTGGATCTCGACACCCGAACCGTGCACCTCGCGCAAGGCGGCCCGAGCAACGAGGATGCGGTGGGCGCCGCCTCCGCCGTCGACACGCTGCTCGTCGTCGCCGACCAGGCGCTGGCGCGAGCGGGAATCGAGCAGGGCCAGCTCGCGGGCGCCGTGCTCGCCGTCGCCGGAACCGACACCGACGCGATCGCCCGCAGCGTCGAGTCGGAGCGCAGCGAGGATTGGATCGTCGTCAACGACGTGGTCGGCGCGTGGGCCGCAGCCACCGGGGGCCGGCCCGGCGTCGGCGCGATCTCCGGCACGGGCTCCAACGTGTTCGGCGTGGGTGCCGGCGGCCATGCCTGGCGCGTCGGCGGCTGGGGCCATCTGCTCGGCGACCAGGGCAGCGGCTACTGGCTCGGCTGCGAATCGATCCGCGCAGCGCTGGCAGACCGTGACGGCTCGGGACCGCCGACAGCGCTCGGCGACGCCGCCGCCGGGTTCTTCGCCGTGGACAGCATCGAGGCGCTCGCCGCGCTCGTCTACTCAAAACCGCTCACCAAGGGCGAGATCGCCGCGTTCGCCGTCAAGACGTGCGAGCTCGCGCAGGGCGGCGACGCCGTCGCGCACGAGCTCTACACGCGAGGCGCAAGCGAGCTCGCCGCGCAGATCGTCGCCGTGATCCACCACACCGGCCTCGGCGGCGGCGAAGACCGGTTCCCCGTCGGGCTGATCGGCAGCGTGTTCCGTGCCGGGCCGATCTTCGTGGACCCGATCGTCGCAGCCGTGCACCACGTTGCGCCGGGCGCGTCCGTGTCGGTCGTCGAGATGGCGCCTGTCGGCGGCAGCCTGCAGCTCGCCGCGCGAGCCTGCGGACGGGCCGACGCGATCGATCGAGTCGAGCTGCAACGGCTGCTCGACGGGGCTCTCGCGAACGCCGCTTAGGCCGTCGCGTCGACACGGGCCTGAATCGTGGCCCGGTCGCCGATCGCCGCCGGGCCGGCGCCCGCGATGCGTAGGGCAGCCGCCGCGTTGGCGAACGTCGCGGCCGCCACCGCCGAGGACCCCTCGGCAAGCGCCACGAAGAATGCCGCCGCGAACACGTCCCCCGCGCCCAAGTCGTCGCGCGGCTCGGCGACGGCCGCCACCGGCACGCTGACGCGCTGGCCGTCTGCGAGGTGGAGCTCCGTTGGCCCAGCCCCGTCCGTCACGGCAAGCAGCGGGCGGGCGCCATGCTCGGCACCGGCCCGCCCGCGGGCTTCATGCAGCAGCAGCGTGCAGCTCTCGCGCTCGTCTGAACTGATCACGATCGCGTCGCAGCGTGCTGGCAGCAGCGCCCGGTCCAGCGTCTGCGCGACGATCGGCGCGCCGGGCTGCGACCACGTGCGCACGAGCCCCTGCGGCGTGAGCCCGACGAAGTCCGCTCGCCCGCGCCAGTGCGCGCCGGTCTCACGCGCCACCGGCGCGACGTGCAGGATGGCCGTGTCGACGGCCACGTTCGCGCCCATCTCGCCGGCCCATGCGAGGACTCGCTGCGAACGCGCGCCACCGGCCATGGACGTCGCCATGGTGGTCGTATGCGGCGCCTGCGCCACCTCGACCTCCAGCTCCCCCACGTATGGCGCCAGCAGCCGCTCGACCTCCGCTGGCACGCCGCGCGTGACGATGCGCGCACGCCAGCCCAGACGCGCAGCCTGCAAGGCGCTGTAGAAGGCGCCGCCGCCCGGGCGACGCGACCCGTCGGCCATCAGGTCGGCCGTGACGTGCCCCACCGTGGTGTAGTCCAAGGACACCCGGCCATGCGTATACCAAATCGAATGGCCCGCTCGCCTGTTCTGCAGGCTGAGCCGATGAGATCGACGATCGTGCAAGAGCGGGCGCATCGCCGGGCGCCCGCCGCGGGCGGCCATGCCCTGCGCGTCGCGCTGGCGCTGGGTATGGCGCTGGCCGGCCTCGCATTGCCCGGCCTCGCCGACTGCGCGCTAGCGGCGAGCGGCGCGCGGCTCGGGCACCGCGCGATCGCGGGCGGCCCAGCGCGCCACTCCGGCGGCGGCTCCGCCTACCCCGCGGCTGTGTCACGCCCCTTCAGTCGTCCGCACCGCTCGCCGCTGGCGCGCCTGGCCGCCGCCAGGCGCAAGGCCAAGAAGCCCCGCAAGCCCGTTTTGCACGGCAATCCCGCGCGCGCGCTGCGCGCCTTCGAAGCAATGCAGCGCTTCTACTACGTTCGCGGCTCGGGCCTGTATGCCGGCGAACCGTTCTCGTATCTGTGGCCGTTCTCACAGGCGTTCGCGGCCACCGTCAGCATGTACAACGTCCCCGGTCTGCCGGTCTCCTTCGCTCCCGAACTGCACGCCCGGCTGATCGGCGTGCGCAACTACCTCGACGCCAACAACTCGGGCGCGCCGGAAGGCACCTACACGAGCACGCTGGCGGCCTTCGACGGCACCGCCGCGCCGCCGACCGGCCCAGGTGGGGCGAAGTACTACGACGACAACGACTGGGTCGGCATCGAGATGGCGCGTGTATACAAAAGGACACGCAACCCCGGCGCGCTCGGCTACGCGGAGGGGATCATGGCCTTCGAGATGGCCGGCTTCTCGACCGACCAGAGCCTCGCCTGCCCGGGCGGCATCCCCTTCTCCAACCTCACCGAAAACACCGACCGCAACACGATCACCACCGCGCCCGCGGCCGAGCTGGCGGTGCAGCTCTACCGCATCACCGGCAACGTGCAGTACCTGCAGTTCGCGGAGACCGCCTACAACTGGGTGCGCACCTGCCTGCTGCAGTCCAACGGCCTGTACGCCGACCACATCCGCCCGCACGGCGTCGTCGACCAGACCTTCTGGAGCTACAACCAGGGAGTGATGATCGGCGCCGGCACGCTGCTCTACCAGAGCACCGGCAACGCCGCCTACCTCTACCAGGCGCGCCAGACCGCCCAGCTGGCACGCGCGTACTTCACGCCGCAGCGACTCGGCGCCGAGAATCCCTTCTTTCCCTCGATCTACTTCCGCAACGTCCTCTACCTGGATTCGGTCACGCACGACCCGCCCGGGCCGAAGCTCGCGCAGGCGTACGTCGACTACGCGTGGCAGAACCTGCGCCTCTCAGACGACCTGTTCGTCGCCGGCTCGCCGGCCTCGGCGCAGCTGCTCTATCAATCGGCGATCGTGCAGATCTACGCGCTGCTGGCCTCGTCCCCCGGCACGTACTTCTGAGCGAGCCGCCGAGTGAGTAGTCTCAGCTCTATGTCACAGGCCGCCAACATGATGACCGCCGACGGCCTGCAGGAGCTACACGGGGAGCTTGAGGCGCTGGAGGGCGACGGTCGCCGCGAGATTGCCGAGCGCATCAAGACTGCGCGCGAATGGGGCGACCTGAAGGAGAACGCCGAGTATCACGACGCCAAGAACGAGCAGGCGCACCTGGAGACGAAGATCGCCCGCCTGCGCGAGCGAATCGCTGCGGCCGTCGTCGTCGAGGAAACCAAGGCCACCGCCGGCGGGCTGGTCGGCTTCGGCTCCTCGGTGCACGTTCGCGACCAGAACGGCGTCGAGCAGACGTGGCGCATCGTCAGCTCGCACGACGCAGCGCCCGCCGAGGGCAAGCTGTCAGCCGAATCGCCCGTCGCCGTGGCGCTACTCGGCCGCGCTCCCGGCGACAAGGCGTCGGTAGCGTTGCCTAAAGGCACCCGCGAGCTGACCATCCTCAGCGTCGACTGAGCGATCCCAGCGTCGCTGCGGCGCGCATCCGTCGCACGAACCTGTTGGGCTTGCGCGCGTACAGGCTCCGACCCTTGCGCAGCGCGCGCTTGCGCAGGCGCCTGCGCCGCTTTGCGATCAGGCCCAGCAGGGCCCTGCGCGTGCCCGGACCCGGCGCGCCCGAAGCCCGCGTTGCCTTCGCTTCGCTGCGCACGCGGTCGGCCAGCACCGCCAGGTCGTGCTCCTCGCCGAGCAGTTCACCGAGCTCGTCGGCGCGTCGCGCGACCTCGCCGATGAACTCCGTCTTGGCGTTCGCCCGCCTGCGCGCGCGCTTGCCCGCCTTGGCGCCTACGCGATCGCGCAGGAGCTTGGCGCCCTCATGGTCGCTGCGCTGCAGCATTTCCGCCGCGTAGCGCAGGTCCTTCACGCGTTTGCGCCATTCGTGCAACTTGCGCCCGCGCGCGCCGCCGGCGCGTGCGGCCCGACGCATGCGTCGGCGACCGGTCCCGTAGAGGTGCTCGAGCGCCGCTTCGATCGCTTCGATGCCGCCGGCGTCGGCCAGCTCCCATGCGCCGGCCCGTGCGCGCAGGGCGCGCAGATCCTCGAGCGTGCCCGCGCGCGCGACGCTCTCGCTCAGCGCCAGCTCCGCCGCGCCGTCACGCTCGATCTGCAGTCGCGCGCGCAACCGCTGCACCCCGCGCCTGCGGCCGAGCCGCTCGGGGTGGCGCTTGACAAGACCGTCCATCGTGCTCAGCAGCACCTCCGCGTCGCGCGCCCGCGCCAGGCGCCCACCCGCCTCACGCACGATCGCGCTCTCGCGTGCGTAGGCCTGCTCGCCCAGCTCGTCGCGCACCAGCCGCAGCAGCGCGCGCAGGCGCTTGAGCGCCTTGCGCGCCTCGTGCACCCGCTTCTGCGGCGACAGCGTGCCGTCACGACCCTCGATCACCTCGATCGTCACGTCCAGCTGACCGAGCGCCATCCGCCGCAGTCCTTCGCCGACGCGCTCGTCGGCCAGCAGCGCGAAGCGGCGGTTGCGCGCGCGCCGCTGCCCCGACGCACGGCGCTCGCGCTCGGCGCGCGCCAGCGTCACGCCTACGCCGAGCGCCACCGTCGCCACCAGCGTCGCCGTCAGCGGCGCGACAATGGCGCCGTGTCCAAGCTTCCGCCCGCTCCATGGTGGACGGTGCGCCGTGCGGCGAATCGCAAGCCGGCGACGTATCGCTGTCCGTTCTGTGGTCATTATCTGCCCGCGCTCAGCGAGCATATGCTGATCGCACCCGAAGGCGATTCGCGCCGCCGCCGCCACGCGCATACCGCCTGCGTGCTCGCCGCTCGTCGCGATGGCCGGTTGGTGCTGCGCGACGAGTGGCTGCGCACCCAGCCGCGACCGCCGTCGCTGTGGCGGCGCCTGCTGGCCGGGGGCGGGCGCTCTACTGGCGGCTGAGGGGCGCGGATGAGCTGGCCGGCGGGATCTTGCCCAGCGGCACGAGCTTGCCGTTGTTCAACTGGAACGTCACGTGCGCTTCGCCGCCGCTGGGGCTGCTGAGCGAGTCGCCCTTGCGATACAGCGCATAACCCAGCGTGACTTCCGTGTCGCCTTGGGCGACCACCTTCAGCGTCGCGCTCGGTTCCTTGGCGTCGGTGCCGATGTAGCGACCGTTGACGAAGAAGAACGCCTGCTGGCCATAGCCGTCGCCCGAGCCCGTGCGCGTGCCCACCAGTACCCGCAGCGCCTGGTCTGAGTGATAGTCCGACGTGTCCTTCGGCGTGAAGCCCCTTTCGCGCACGATCGCCGCCGCCGCGCTGACCCCTTCCACCTGCGATTCGTGCTGCGTGAACGCCGGCTCCGGCGCCGCGCGCGTCGTCGTCGAGGACGTGCGCTTGCTCGTCGGCGTCGTCTGCGTCTGCGTCGTCGGCGTGCTCGTGGTCTTCGCCGTGTCCGGCCGGGTCTGCGTCGCCGTCGACTCCGTCAGCGGCGGTGCGCCGGCGTTCGTGACCGTCTTGGTGCCCGAGCCGCATGCCGCCAGCAGTGCGATCGCGCTCGCGCACGACGCCGCCAGCGCCTGAGAAACGGTCCGTCGCATGATGCCCACTGTATTCGCCGCGCGAACTCGCCCTCCTCGCATGGCGTCGAGGACCTGTCCGTCGGCTGTGCGTGGGTCGCCGAGGAGCTGCGCGGCGCCAGGCAGTAGCATCGAGCGAAGCGATGTCCACCTCTGCGCAGACACCGGGTCCCGACCAGCCGAGCGGTCGCGTAAAGCCGGACAAGCGCACGCAGCGCGAGATCGCGCGCACGGCCGCGCTCGTCATCGTGGCGATCCTCGTCACGCTGTTTGCTGTCTTCAACCTCAAAGACGTGAAGGTCAGCTACGTCTTCGGCTCGGGCAAAGCCCCGCTGATCGTCGTCATCGTCATCTCCGTGCTGTTCGGCGTCGTGCTGACCTATTTCGCCGAACGGCTTCCGCGCAAACGGCGCCGCTGACCGACGCCCGCGCCGCGCACCGTCTGGCCGGTGCGCCTCAGGCCTGCTCGATCACCAGCGACGCCGCCGCCTCGGCGCCGATAAGCGGCGTCAGCACGATGTAGGTCAGGTAGTCCGAGAGCACCGACAGCAGCTGGATCTGCCCGCTGGCGACCTGGCAGCGGACGGTGTGCGACAGCGCTCCCGTCACGCCCTGCAGGACGAGCTTGCTGCGGGCCTGCTCCGGCGCGCCTTCGGTCAGGCGCACGGCGATGCCGTGGGCCAGACGCATGTTTCGCTCGATCGCCTCCGGGCCGGCGGAGAACGAGCCGCCGGCGATCGTCTGCGCGTAGATCGGGCGCTCGCCCAGGTAGCGCATCAGGACGCCGATCGTGCGACGCACCGCGTACGGCCAGTCGGCCGAGCGCAGGTCGGGGTCCGCGGCGATCGCCAGCAGCCGGTCGCCGAGCATGTCCAACGCCGCCAAGAAGCACTCCTGCTTGCCCTCGAACAGCTCGACGAAGGCATCGATCGAAACGCCCGCCGCATCGGCGATCTGCGGTGCGCTCAACGCGTGGTAGTCCTCGATCACCGCCAGGCGCAGCGCGTGCTCGAGCAGGCGCTCGCGCTCGCTGGCGCGCCCGGCGCCCGCGCTGTCCTGAAGCGCTGTGCTCGGTGCCTTGCGCCCCAGTGCCAGAGCCGCGCGCGCTCGCTCGGACAGTCGCTCGGCTAGCTGCTTGGCGGCGGGCGTCTGAAACAGCAACGTCCAGCGGAACATCTCCTCGGTGACCGCGGGCG
>Ga0193750_1000191_pt1 | contig 17730 bp, 10 predicted proteins | sample L1c1metaG_FD_160569 | JGI IMG/M metagenome (GOLD analysis project Ga0193750, IMG submission 160569) | Soil microbial communities from a riparian zone of the East river system, Colorado, United States - L1c1 | ecosystem: Environmental > Terrestrial > Soil > Riparian zone | place: USA: East River... | reverse complement strand
CTGCATGTAAGTCCTTTTTAGCGGCTTGATGTCGATGCGATTGGGGCCCTCGGCATCGATCGCTTCGTTACTGGCCTGCGCGGCAGCGACCTCCTCTGGCCGTACCGGTACGGCGCGTCGAACTTCTGGCTCAACCGCGCGCGGAGCTGGCAAGACTGGCGTGGCGACCGCAATGGCACTGCGCACAGGCGTTGCGGTCGGAGCCGGAGTTGCGATCGCAACCGTGGTGGATGCGGGCGTTACTGCGGGGGCGGCGACGGCGGGCGTGGTTTTTACCGGTGGAGCAGTCGCCACGACCTGAGCCGGCGATTCAACCGGTTGCGCCCGCGGCGCCACGATCGTGGCCGCGGCCGGGCTGGGGGTAGCGCTGGCTGCTGTTTCGGGCGGGCGCGGTGTAATCCGCTGTAGATTCGAGATAAAACGCAAGAACCAGAAACCCGCCACCAGAATCGTCATTCCAATCAGGAAAGGGACTAGCGAGGGCCGGGTATTTTCGGATCGGCGTGCGACCGGTGTGCGCGGTGCCTTCGGCGCGGGCGAGTCTTGCAAATAGGAATAGCCATCGACCGTGAGGTGGCCGGAAGTTTCAAAAGCATCGAGATAGGGCGAAACATCAACCTCGAGAAATTTGCCGTAGATTTGCAGGAACCCCTTGGCGTAGGCCAGACTGGGAAAGTTCGAAAAATCGTCCGCTTCGATCTCGGCCAGGCGCGACTGTCTAATTCTCGTTAGCCTCGCAGCTTCCTCAAGCGAAAGGTTGCGCGCCTTGCGCGCTTCCTGAAATTTTCTGCCTAGTCCTTCGATGGACATGTTGTCTCTTGCCGATTAGACCGCGGCGTCGAGATCGACCAGAATCTCGCGCGGCTTCGCGCCTTCGCCGGGACCTAAAATACCGCGCTGCTCGAGAATATCAACGATGCGCGCAGCCCTGGTATACCCAAGTCGAAGCCGGCGCTGCAACAGGGATGTGGAGGCCTTCTTTTCCTGGCGAATGATCTCCAGACATTTCTCCACCAGTTCTTCGTCTTCCTCGGACACGTCTTCCGCCGGCCCTGTGCTCGACTGCAATCTTTCCTGCATCGCCGTGTCAAACCCTGGCATGCCTTGCCCGCAAACAAAATCGACCAGCTCTCGGATCTCATCATCTGTCACCAGCACACCTTGGGCGCGGATTAATCGTGAGGTGCTCGGCGGCAGATACAGCATGTCGCCCTGGCCCAGCAAACGGTCTGCGCCGTTTTCATCAAGAATAACCCGGCTATCAATCTTGCTCGCGACCTGGAACGCGATGCGGCTGGGAATATTCGCCTTGATCACGCCGGTGATGACGTCGGCCCGCGGCGTTTGTGTTGCCAAAATAAGATGAACTCCAGCGGCGCGCGCGATCGCAGCCATTCGTGCAATGCTGCTTTCCACATCGGCGGGCGCGGTCTGCATCAAATCGGCCAGCTCATCGATGATGAGCACGATGTAGGGCAGCTTATCGGGAATAATCAGTTCGTCCTCGCGCGGAACGCGAATTGTAGCTGCCGCCGTCTCGGCGGCAGAATCGTCTTCCCTGCCGCCAGAGACGGCGGCAGCTACGTCATCCAATTCTTTTTGCGTCTTCTTCGGGGGCCGAGCGTTGAAGCTGGTAATGTTACGCATGCCGACGCGCGCAAAAATCTTATAACGCCGGTCGATTTCGTCGCTTAACCAGCGCAAGGCGATCAACACTTTTTTCGGATCGGTCACCACCGGGAAGGCGAGGTGCGGCAGTTTTTCATAAATCTGCATCTCCACCACCTTGGGATCGATCATGATGAAGCGCAGCTCTTCGGGGGTGAAACGAAAGAGAATGCTCGCGATCAGGGCATTGATGCAAACGCTCTTGCCGCTGCCCGTGGTCCCGGCAATGAGCAGGTGCGGCATTTGCGCCAGGTCAGCGATGATGACGTTTCCGTAAACGTCCTTCCCGAGCGCAAGCGGAAGTTTGCAACGCCGTTTCGCCTCTTCCCAATCGGGCGATTGCATCAATTCCCGCAAGGTCACTTTGATCTTGCGCGTATTTGCGATTTCGATTCCAACGGTGTCTTTCCCGGGAATCGGCGCCAGGATATTGATGCGTTCCGCTCGGGTCGCGCGGGCCAGATCCCGTTCGAGCGAGACGATTTTATCCACCCGTACCCCCTTGGCCGGATAAACTTCGTAGCGCGTGATCGTCGGGCCTTTGGTAATGTCTCCCGCAGCCACGGCTATGCCGAATTGCCCCAGTGTTTCGATCAAAACCGCCTGCACCTGCTCGAGTTCAGCAGGGTCCGCACCGCCGCGGCCTTCGGGATCATGTTCGTCCAATAAATCAATGCTCGGAAGGACGTAATTTTCGGCATCGAATCTTCGCGCTTCCGCAACCGCGATCGATGGTTTCGATTTTGCCGGCCGCAATTCTGCGAGCGAAGGTTTTTTGCGCGGCGGCATAAGCGCCTCCTCCGGCAGCGCGGTGGTATCGACTACTTTCGGTTTCGGACGGCCGGCCAGTTCTTCTGGCGAGATGAGAAGTCGGTCTGGGACAGGCGCCCCTTTTTTCTTCAGTTGTTTTTCAATCGACCGGCGTTGTTTTGCCAGCTCACGTTCGCTGATCTCCAGTTGTCCCTTGATGTCGGCGCGACGCATTTCGCGGTGTAATCGCCATTCGCGAAAACTATTTATCCCATTGCGAATACCGGCGACACTTTCGCGGACAAGATGGATCGGACGCAGGCCGGTCATGAGAATGAGCGCGCTCAGATAAATCCCGGCCAGAAGAATCATCGAACCAACGTCGCCCATGGCAGTGAGCAAAAGTTTTTTGCCAAAGAAATAACCGATCGACCCGCCGGGACCCTGAATGTTTAGTTTTTTCCAGTCAAAAAAGTAGCGCGTTTGCAATTGCAAGAGGCAGGCACCCGAGACGATGAAGAGGACAATCCAGGGCAAACGCGCAATCACCCGCAAACGCGGATAGAAAAGTTTGGCGGCGCCGAATCCGAGCAGGGCCGCGGCGAGGAAATAGGATGCCGCTCCAATGAGCAAATAAAATACACTCGCGAAAATGGCTCCGAACGGACCGATGAAATTTTGCGCCGGCCGGTTTGGCGGCGACAAGTAACTCCACGGCACCCATGAAAGGAGATCGCGCGGGCTATAGGAAATCAACGCGAAGAAAAGAAGCGTGCCAGTAAGGAGCAGAATGATCGCGAATACTTCATTCCACGCACTGTTTTTTGCTGAGCGAGCCACCGTGCCGATAGTAAACCCGCTAGCGCTCCTTTCAATGCAATACCCAGCAAAACGAGCGCGCCCGAGAAGGATCCTGGCGACGGCCAGCTGGCAAGTAACGATGCGAGAATCCACCCAACCACGCGGACGCAGTGGTAACAAAGTGAAAAACATGTCTGTTTTTGATCAAAATGCCCGTGTTAGTCAGCGAGCGAAAAAGTTTCTCAGAATTCTCACGCGGTGAGCCGAGCTGAGACCTGTTGCCCTCTTTGTTTACGCTTTATCATTTTCGCTCAGCTTTTGTGCTTCTCTGACGGACTCCTCCGGGCGCCGCCGGCCAGTGGCGAGTAATACTCGTTTTATCCGGAGGCGGCGCCTTTTTGGAGATCAACTAACGACAATTGGGCGAACATGCAGCAGGCGGAGATTCGAGTAGCGGGTTCCTCCCGTTGGCAATACTACCGCGATTGTGAGTGGCAAAAACAATACTACCGGTAACAGGCTGGTCGAAGTCTATATCTTGCCGCCTTAAGCTGAGGGGAGCGTCGCGATTGCCCGCCGGAACTGTTGCTGGGATTCAGCAACCGCACCACCGGCTATAGCAGTAGCCGTAATCGAGCGGCTTCTTCCGGCTTTGCCCAGGAATCGTAGAAGGCGATCAGGCGTTTCAGGGCGGCACGTGTCCGCGGATCGCGCGAACCGAGTTTCTGAGCTAGATTGTTATAGCTGTCTACGAGTAGCGGATCTGCTTCGGAGAAGCGCCGCTGCATGGCGAGAACTTCCCCTAGAGCACCCTGCGCCAGTGCAACCCAAAAATGACTTTTAGGCAGCGACTCCAAGCGAATTCGGAGGGCTTCACGCAGGATTTTCTCCCCTTCTTTTGCTTGACCCGTTTTAGTCAGGATCAAGCCGTTAATTATCAGAGCGGTCGGATAGTTGTCGTAATAAGGTCCGAAAGTCTCGCGATAGATTTTTAGAGTCTCGGTTACTTTGCTGAGCGACTCAGCGTATCTTCCTTGCTGGTAATATGAGAGGGCTTGGTTGCGAAGGTTGTCTCCTAACCACAGACTAGATGGATTGAGAAATTTACGCTGAATAGCTTCCGCTTCACGCAAGTTTGCGTCGGCTTCGCCATAATCACCCTTTTCAGTGAGGAATCCTCCCAGCACCGTCAAAGTGAAACTGAAATTTGGCGTGTCGGTTTCCTCGCGCTGGCGGTATTCCGCAACCGCTTCGCGAGCTGTTTGCAGCGCTTCTTCAAATCTTCCCTGATCGGCCAGGGTGGATGCAAGAGTGCTTCGTGTCGGCCCGATGATATAGAGTGACTCTTTCGGCATCTGTGAACTCAATGCCAGGCTTTCGCGGAACGATAATTCGGCTTCTTTGGAATCGCCCTGTGTTCGCCGCAAGTAGCCGAAATTGTTAAGCGCGCCCGCCAGGTTTTCCGCCTTGATGTTTCCTTTTCTTTCTTCGTTCCGCATCAGCGGCAAAATTTTACGATAATCTTTTTCGGACTTCGCGAGCTTTCCCTCACTGAAAAGCATGAATGCCCGCCGTTCCGATGCCGCCAGCGTTTTGATATCATTTTCCCCGTAGAGTTTGCGATGGAGATCGAGATACTCTTGGCTGTGCTTACTGGCTAACGCATAGTTACCTTGTCCGTAATAGCACTCCGCGATAATCTGCTCTAACTCGACCTTGATCTCCGGTTGATTTGAGAACTCACCGTTCTCAAGCTGTTTGGCGGTCTCATCCAAGATCTCTTTCACAGTTTTTTTACCGTTGTTTTGAGGCGAAAACACGATTGGGTTTGAGTAGTTGAGCATGCGCACGAGAGCATTCTTAATATCTTCGGCTTTGGCTTTTTCGTGCCACGCCGCATTTGCCTGCCAGGTAATCGCGATGATCCCGCCGACCAGACTGAGGAGAATCAAAAATGCAGCGGCCACAGCGACACGGTGCCGTCTGATGAACTTGGAAGCGCGATAAGTGAAAGTGTCTTGGCGTGCGATGACCGGCAATTCTTCCAGATGCCGCTGAATATCGGCGGAGAGCTGCGCGGCCGATTCATAACGTCTCGCCGGTTCTTTGCGCATCGCCATTAGAACGATGTTGTCGAGATCACCTCGGAGAGACTGCGGTTGACGGAGCGTGGACATGCTGCTCGGTCGGGCGGGCATTTGCTCAGTAATGGCGCGCGATAGCTCTTCCGGCCGACGACTCGTTAGGCGATAAGGTCGGCGGCCGGTGAGTAGTTCGTAGAGGACGACCCCAAGACTGTAAACGTCGCTTGCCGTCGTCATCGTTTCGCCGCGCACTTGCTCGGGGCTCGCGTACTCCGGCGTCATCACGCCGAGGAGCGTCATGGTTTGCTCGGCGATGTCCGATGTTTGCGGCTCGAGGAGCTTGGCGATCCCAAAATCAAGCAGCTTCGGCTCGCCATCCGCCATCACGCGGATGTTAGCTGGCTTGATGTCGCGATGAATAACGAGATGCTGATGGGCGTAGGAAACCGCTGAACAGATTCTGCGAAAAAGTCGCAGTCGTTCGGGGATGCTCAGTTTCTGCTCGTCGCAATAGTGATCGAGCCGCTCGCCCTCGACGTATTCCATTATGAAATACGGAACGCCCTCTGGTGTGACAGCTCCGCCGTAGAGCCGCGCGATGTTGGGATGGGTCAGGCTGGCAAGAATCTGCTCTTCGCGCTGAAAGCGGCGAATGATGTCGCCCGTGTCCAGGCCGCGCCGGACGATTTTGAGCGCGACTTTGCGATGCAGTTGCTGATCTTCCGCGAGATAAACGTCGCCCATACCTCCGCTGCCGATGAGCGAAAGAATCCTGTAATCGCCGATTATCTCTTCGGATTTCAATTCGCGATCAGGAACTAAAATCCTGGCGGAGAGATGGACCGCTGGCTCTTGCATGAGCGCGTCGGCTTCCTCCTTAAGTTGCAAAAGCGATTCGACTTCGGCGCGCAAAGCGACATCCAAGCCGCATGTTTCATCCAGGAACGAAGGCCACTCGCGCGGGTCGCGCTCGAGTCCCGATTTTACGAGTTCCGCGACCTGTGCTCCGCGCTCGGAAGTAGCACATGCCTCCCGCTTGTGTTCTGCTTCAGCGGTGGCAAGCGGGGAGCTCACACTACTCTTTCGTTCAAACTGCATTCCTCAGCTCGCGGCAAAGCCAGACCTTGGCAAAATTCCAATCGCGCAAAATCGTCTTCTCCGAGACCTTCAACACTTCCGCGATCTCCCGCGTCTCCATTCCGCCGAAGAACTTCAACTCCACCACTTTGCTCTCGCGTGGATAAGCGGCGACGAAGGTTTGCAGCGCGTCATCCAGCGCGAGTAAATCAGTCGCATTTTCCTGACCTAGCTCGCGTGTTTCATCGAGATAAACCTTTTGCCATTTGCCGCCACGCTTTTGCCGATTGTGATCGCGCGCATGTTGCACCAGAACACGACGCATGAGTGATGCCGCTACCGCGCAAAAATGGGCGCGATCTTTCCAATTCGCGCGATGCTGGTCCACCAACTTCAAGTAAGCCTCGTGCACCAGTGCGGTCGCTTGCAAAGTGTGGTCGGGCCGTTCTTGGCGCAGATATTCAGTCGCGCGCCGTCGCAGTTCTTCATAAACAATCGGCATGAGTCGAGCGGGTGCGTCTTTGTCATTTTCGCTCCAGCGCTCGAGAATCTGAGTAGCTTCTGTTTTGGTCTCAATATTCACCGGCGCTCCGTTCGTGGCGTGGATTGTATCTCCTTCGATCTGAAACGGGAATTATTAAATGTCCGTTTTCGCCTCCCAATCGCGCGGCTAGCAGTCGAGACTTTATGTCGAGAAAGAATGGTTACCCAAACCCTCGCGTTGGTCATCACGGGTGAACCTCCGACGCCGTGTGAATACGGGAGACAACGGGTCGGCCCCTGAAGAAGAACCGCTCCTTCAAGACATCAAGAGCCTTGAAGCGCTGGGCTTCACCCGCCGCCAAGCGCAAGTCGCGTTTTGGATCGCGCAGGGAAAAACGAATGACGAACTGGCAATCATCCTCGGCTTCACTGAACGGACCGCGGCGCACCATGTGGAAGTGATTCTTGTCCGATTGCAGATCAGCACGCGCGCGGAAGTCATGCTGTGCGTCCTTGAGGCGTTAGGCTGGCTGCGTTGGCCCGATCCGAAAGGACTGCACTAACAAACCGAATCGATCAGAATTATATGCCGTCAGCGAGACAAAGACGGAAAGCGAGGATCTTGCGGAAAAATCACCCTAATATTCGCAACAACAAGCAATCCCTTACAGCTATAAATCCTATGTCCGTTTTGGCGTCCAAATCGCGCGGTTAAGCGGTGGAGGCTATCAATCAAATTCCACAATTACCTCAAAACAACGAAAACCTCAAAACTACGTCCCCCATCAGATTACGATTCTCGCAAGGAGTTAATGCGGTTTTAACAATCCAGCCTCAACAGAAAATGAAAACAAAAAATATGACAACTCTACACTTAAGAAAATCAATCAGCCGGTCGCCTTTGCGACGCGGTTTCCTTCTTATCCCGCTGGTGCTCGCCTGCTTTGTGCTTTCGCCGACGGCTCAAGCGGTTACCCCAGCACCGGACGGAGGCTATCCCAACGTCAACACGGCTGAGGGTGCTGGTGCGCTCTTCAGCCTCACAACCGGCAGCTACAACACGGCCAACGGTGGTAGTGCGCTCTTTAGCAACACAACCGGCACCAGCAACACGGCGACCGGTGCTCTTGCGCTCGATCGCAACACAAGCGGCAACCAAAACACGGCCAATGGTGTTGGTGCGCTCGATCGCAACACAACCGGCGGCAACAACACGGCCAACGGTGTTCTTGCGCTCTTTAGCAACACAACCGGCGGCGCCAACACGGCCAACGGTTATCTAGCGCTCTATAGCAACACAACCGGCATCGAGAACACGGCCAACGGTGCTAATGCGCTCTTTAGCAACACAACCGGCTACTACAACACGGCCAACGGTCTCGGTGCGCTCAGAGACAACACAACCGGCGCCAACAACACGGCCAACGGGTTTCATGCGCTCTATAACAACACAACCAGCATCGGCAACACGGCCAACGGTGGTAGTGCGCTCTATAGCAACACAACCGGTTTCTACAACACAGCCAACGGTGTTAATGCACTCTATAGCAACACAACCGGCACCGAAAACACGGCCAACGGTGTTAGTGCGCTCTATGACAACACAACCGGCAGCAGCAACATCGCATTGGGCCTTTTGGCTGGTTTAAATCTTACCACGGGCAATAACAATATCGATATCGGCAACGTTGGTAGTGCCGGCGAGTCTAACAATATCCGTATCGGCACGGTGGGAACGCAGAACGCTACCTTTATCGCCGGCATTAGCGGAGTAGCGGTTACGGGCGCGGCAGTCGTGGTAAGCAGCAGCGGTCAACTTGGCGTGGCGCCCTCTTCGGAACGGTTCAAGGACGAGATCGAACCGATGGACAAGGCGAGCGAGGCGATCCTCGCACTTAAACCGGTCACCTTCCATTATAAGAAACAGCTCGATCCCAAAGGGACCCCGCAATTTGGTCTGGTCGCCGAGCAAGTAGAGAAAGTGAACCCCGATCTGGTGGCTCGCGACGCCGATGGAAGAGTTTACACCGTGCGGTATGAAGCAGTGAACGCGATGTTGCTTAACGAATTCCTCAAAGAGCACCGACAAGTGCAAGAATTAAAGTCTATTGTTGCAAGGCAGGAAGCGACCATCGCACAACAGCAGAAGGACTTTAAGTTGACTGCCGCACAGCAGCAGATGGAAATTAAAGCCCTCACAGCGGGCCTGAAAGAGCAGGCATCACAAATTCAGAAAGTAAGCGCGCAGCTCGAAGTGAACAGGGCCGCAACGCAAATAGTCGTCAGCAATCAGTAAGTTTGCGGAACCTAGACCAGCAGGCGCAGTCAGCGTGACCACTATGGGCCTCGGTGACAAAGCGGCCGCGTTGGCTCTGTCGGAGCGGGCCGTGGCCGTCCTTCCGATCAAAAAAGACGTCTATTATGTCCCTTTTCGATCGAGACTCTCGCACGATGGCTGCGCAGATGGGGGAACGCGACCGCGCCATCGACGCTTTACAGAAACTAGTCTCTATTCTGCATGAAAGCCCGCTGGCTTCAAACATGCCGCTCACTCCCGCGTTGCTCCGGCTCGATCCGATGTTCGATCCGCTACGGAATTATCCGCCCCTTCCAAAAACTTGCCGCCGGAAGCCATAGAATCGAGTCGGTGTAGCGGCGGCTATTTCTCGGACGATGGTTCTTACCTGTTCATTGACGGGAGCCTTGTGGTCAACGACGGCGGCAATCACTTGCCGACCACCGTTTCCAACTCCGTCCTGCTGACCGCCGGGAATCCATTCATTGGAGGTTCAATTCCACGAAGATGGGACAATTGAGTCGGGTATCGACTTCAACCTATCGCCTGGGGTTACATATGTCGCGAGCAGCGTGCCAGAGGGTGGGTCTTGCCCGGCACGAAAGAATTTTCATTAGTCATGTCCGTTTTCGTCTCCCAATCGCGCGGCTAGCAGTGGAGACTTATTATGAAAACTAAATCATTTCGCATTGGCACAGCCTGGGTGCTGGCCATGCTCGTATTAGCTGTTGCCGGGGCCGCGATTCCTGCCCAGGCGGAAACCCCCACGGACGTTTACAACTTCAAGGGTGGTACTGCCGACGTGTCGGGGCCCCAGCCGTTTGGGTACATGGTTCAAGGGCGCGACGGGAACCTTTACAGTGTCGCTCCCAATGGAGGAGCCAATGGCAATGGAGGGGTGTTTAGGGTGATGCCGTCGGGAGCTGAGACTGTGATCTACAGCTTCACGTCCAGCGAAGGCCCGGGCTGCCAGCCCGGCCTCACTCTGGGCAATGACGGCAATTTCTATGGGGTTTGTTATGGCAATCCCGCCGACGGGATTTTGTACAAGGTGACCCCAACCGGGACCTTTACCCTTCTTCACGCCTTTACGGGGGGCGCTGATGGAGGGCAACCCGAGGGCCCGCCGATCCAGGCGAGTGACGGGAACTTTTACGGGTCGACATCGATCGGCGGTGCACAAGGTCAGGGTACGGTCTACAAGCTCATACTGGGCGGCACTTTGACCACGCTGTATTCGTTCACGGGAGGCACGGACGGCAGTGTTCCCTCCGGGCCCTTCGTGCAGGGAACCGACGGGTACTTGTATGGGTCGACGCAATTGGGAGGAGCCCACAGCGCCGGAACGATCTTCAAGATCACCACTGCTGGGAAGTTGACTGTTCTCCACGCCTTCGACAATACCGACGGCTATCGTCCGACCGCTGCCATGATTCAAGGGACGGACGGCAACTTCTATGGGACCACCTACCAAGGGGGCGCGAACAACGATGGCGTGGTCTTCAGGATGACGACGAGCGGGGCGCTCAGGGTGCTCCACAGCTTCCTGGCGGCGACAGATGGGCAAAACCCTGAGGTTGCTATGGTGCAGGCTACCGATGGCAACTTCTACGGCGTGGCCAATCCGAATTCGGGGGGAGGCGTCACGAGTCTCTACAAGGTCACGTTGAAAGGCGTCTTCTCCACGCTGTACCTGTTTGACGGCACAATCGGTACGCACCCCGCTGCTCCGCTGCTACAGAACACCGACGGACTCCTCTATGGAGATACAACCACCGGCACCGGTACGGGCCAATCCAACGGCATTTTCTATAGCTGGAATATAGGGGCGCCGCCCTTCCTGCGGTTGGCGCTGACCTCGGGCAAGGTCGGCACCTTGGTAGGCATGTTCGGTCAGGGCTTCGATAGTGCTTCCGTCGTGAAGTTTGGCGGCGTGCAGGCGAAGACGTTCACGCTCACGGGAACAACCTACATCACCGCTACCGTCCCTGCGGGAGCAATCGACGGCAAGGTGACTGTGACCACCGGCACAACCACGCTAACCAGTTCGCAGACCTTTATTGTGCACGACTCCTGGAGCAGCGGCGCAGCCATGCCCACCGCTCGCATGGGTCCCTTCTCGGGAGCAATCGGGACGAATATCTATGTCGTCGGTGGCTTTAACTCCGCTAACATGGTCGGCGTCAACGAAATCTACAACACCGTCACGAACAAGTGGACAACAGGCGTTCCCGCTCCGACCGCGCGCTGGGCGGGCGCTTCCGCCGTGGTCAATGGAATCTTGTACCTCATCGGAGGCAGCGATGGGTCGTCTATCATTAACCTCGTCGAAGCCTACAATCCCGTCACCAAGGCGTGGTCGATGAAGGCTCCCATGCCTACCGCCAGACAGGGCGCTTCCGCCGTGGTGGACAAGAACATTATCTATGTCATTGGCGGGGAGAACAGCAGTTCCTTTCTGGCTACCGTTGAGAGCTACAACACCACTACCGATACCTGGACCGCAGAGGCGCCTTTGCTGACCGCGAAAGGATTTTCGGCGGCGGGTCTGCTGGGAACGACGGTCGTGGCAGCGGACGGAGAGAACAGCTCAGCTTACCTTGAAGATAACGAGGGCTACAACGTGAGCTTGAACACATGGACCACTCTTCCCGCCGACCCTACCCCGCGTACGGCGGGATGCTTTTCGGCGATCAGCGGACTGTTGTATGTTGCCGGCGGCGATGGCACCAGTGGCCACCTCAGCCTGAACGAGGCCTACAACCCAACCAAGAAGTCATGGGCGACCCTCGCTCCGATGCCGAACGCAGTCACGTATCCTGGCTCCGCGCAAGTCGGTGGACGCCTCTATTCCTTCGGCGGCGGGATATATCCAAGCACCGCGTACAACTACGTGCAGATTTACCAGCCGTAGATTTGTCATGGCATTCCAAGACCAGTGAAAACAAATCAAGTCATAGACAAACTCTGTCTATCTTCGGTTTTCATAGTTCGCGTCTGCCCGGCACGAAAGAATTTTCATTAGTCATGTGCGTTTTCGTCTCCCAATCGCGCGGCCAGCAGTGGAGACTTATTATGAAAACTAAATCGCTTCACATTGGCACGGCACTTGTCCTCGCCATGCTCGTATTGGCTGTTGCCGGGGCCGCGGTTCCTGCCCAGGCCATAACCCCCACGGTCCTTTATGATTTCACTGGCAGCGGTGGACCGCCGCTAAATCCACACAACGTAGCAATCGCGCAGGGACGCGATGGCAATTTGTACACCACGTCCCTTTTTGGTGGCATGGCTGGCTCTGGCACGGTGTTCAACATTACGCCATCGGGAACGGTAACCGTGGTTTATGACGTGGGCGCTGGCGGTGGCTCTTCCCCTTTCAGTGGTGAGACGCTGGGCACGGATGGGAACTTTTATGGCACGCTCTATTCGGGTGGCACCAATGGACTCGGAGAGGTGTATAAGCTAACGCTGGCCGGCGTAAAGACCGTGCTTCACAGTCTCACGGGCATCGGCGACGGGTCTAAGCCCTACGCGCCACCGATCGAGGGCACGAACGCGGCATCTTCTATGGGACGACAACCTCAACAGGTGTTCCCAACAGCACTGCGTACTCTGTCACCTCCAGCGGGGTGTTCACCACGCTGCATACGTTCGCCGGCGCCGACGGCCAGAATGTCTGGGCGCCTGTGGTACAGGGCACCGATGGAAACTTCTATGGCGTCACCTCCGCAGGGGGCACGGCCGGAGCAGGAGTGATATTCAAAATCACCTCGAAAGGCACCTATACCGTGCTCCACAATCTCAATGGAACTACCGATGGGAACAGCCCTAACTTCGCCTTGGTACAGGCCACGGATGGGAAGCTGTACGGCACAACGTCCAACATAGGTATAGGCAACTTGACTGGCACGATTTATAGCGTCACGACCAGCGGGACTTTCACTACTCTCTACAGTTTTACCGGCAGCACAGACGGCGGCGCTCCGATCTCTCCCTTGAAACAGAACACGAACGGCCTTCTTTATGGCGACACCCATGTTGGCGGCGATGTCAACAACTGCCACACCATCGTAAGCATAAACGGCCAACCGACGGAAGTTGCTGGGTTGCGGCGTGTTCTTCAGCCTGAACATTGGCGCGGCGCCGTTTGCCAGTTTGGTGTCCACCTCCGGCAAGGAAGGAGCAAAGATCGGCATCCTCGGCCAGGGCTTCAGCAGTTCGTCCGTTGTGAAGTTCGGCGGCGTGTAGGCCACAATCATCGTGCGGAGTGGCACGACCTTCATCAGCGCCACAGTGCCAGCGGGAGCATTGACCGCGGCGGTGACCGTGACAACCGTGACAACCGGGGCAACCACGCTTACCAGCCCCCAAACTTTCAAGGTCACACCCACCTTCTCCAGCTTCAGTCCGACCAGCGGTCCAGTGGGGACACCGGTCGTGCTGACCGGAACCGAACTCACGCAGACCACGGAAGTGACGTTTGGCGGCGTCAAGGCGACTACCGTCACCGTGAATTCCGACACCAAGGTAACGGCAAACGTCCCAACTGGAGCGGTGACCGGGAAGATCGTAATCACGACCAAGGGAGGATCTGCCACTAGTTCGACAAATTTCACGGTCAATTAGGGGCGGGGCTCTTTGCCCGAGCGCGGGTAGAATCCAGGCCCCGAAGTTTGAGCGCGCTACGGCTACTTTTGAAGAACCGGCCAAGCCTGCGGCATAAGTCCGCAGGCTTGTTCTTTACGCTCCCAGCTCAGCCGGTTAGGTGCGGCTTTTCGCACGAGGGCGCGTACGGGGTCCCATTCAAATCATGTAGTGCAACCCTGCGATCTTGATTCCCGGTAACCCTGCAGTCATGATTCAGTGCCATTGGGCCGAGATCCAGGCCAGTGGCTTTGCGCCGCCCAATACCAATGAGTCGGCCATTATTGTTGTTCGTCCCGTGGCCAACACCGCGGCGATCGTGCGCGGGAAAAACAACACCACCGGTAACGCTCTGGTGGAAGCCTATATCCTGCCGCCGTAAGCGTAGCACAGCCATCTTGGCTGTGGGGCCAGCGGGCATCTTGCCCGCTGCTTCCAGCAAGGACATGCCTCAACGAGCGCACATTTGGGATTTGGAGCCCTTCAATGACACCGGTGAGTTTTGGTTGCACGACAGGCGGATTACTCGTTAGTGTCCACCTTACTCATGGGGCCGGCATCACGGACAGGCATTTTCTTGATTGGCGCGGCGCTCCTTCTCTCCATTTCCTGTGAAAAACACCACCTCGGCGAATATCCCGAAGTGCAACGGGAACTGATGACAGTGCCGAATAAACCCGAGCTGGGTCCTTCACCGGGAGCGTCGGCTACGGCAACGCCGGTGAAATTTTTCCCTGAGAAACGACCTTAGCCGAGAGGAATTATGGCCAAGGAAGAATACCTGACGTCGCCGCCCAAAATCACCACCATGCCGCCGGGCGTCCCTTACATCGTCGGGAACGAGGCGGCCGAGCGTTTCTCTTATTACGGGATGAACTCCATCCTGACCATCTTCATGACCAAATATCTTTTGGACAAGATGGGTCACCTCAGTGTGATGCAGCCCGCGAATGCCGAAGCGTGGTATCACACGTTTGTTTCCACACTTTATTTTTTGCCGATTTTCGGAGCGATCCTTGCCGACGCGGTTTTCGGGAAATTTAAGGTCGTCTTCTGGATCTCGATTGTTTACTGCCTCGGACATCTTACCCTCGCGTTGATGGGTTCGCCCGTCGCTCACGCGATCGAGCCGCGCTATTTACTTGCGATTGGTTTGGTTTTGATCGCGATAGGTGCCGGTGGCATCAAACCGTGCGTCTCGACCAACGTCGGCGATCAATTCGGGGAATCGAACCAGCATTTGCTGACGCGCGTCTTCAACTGGTTTTATTTTTCCATCAATGCCGGCTCGGCCCTCTCGACGCTCCTGATTCCCTGGTTGCTCGAACCCTACCAAGCTGCACCGGATGGATTCATCGCCAAACTGTCGCCATCCATTGTCGGGTTTCTTGAGAGTCCGCGTCTGCATAGTCCCGACATCGCCTTCGGACTTCCCGGCGTCTTCATGGCTATCGCCACCTTCATCTTTTGGCTTGGTCGCAAAAAATTTGTCCACATTCCGCCGGTCGGCTTACGGACATATGGCCGCGAAATCTTCAACAAAGAGACGGGGAAGATCCTGCTAAATATTTTAATTCCAGTTCCCTTTGTCGCGATCTTCTGGGCGTTGTGGCAGCAAAATTTTTCTTCGTGGATTCTCCAGGCGGAATCGATGGATCGACATCTCTTCGGTATTGAGTGGCTCTCGTCGCAAATTCAGACGGTCAATCCGATTTTTATTCTGATCATGCTGCCGCTCTTTTCTTACTGGCTTTATCCCGCAGTTGAGAAGGTCGTTCGTTTGACGCCGCTGCGGAAGATCGGTGCTGGGTTATTTGTTACGGCGGCATCATTTTTTCTCGTCGCCATGATTCAAACACGCATAGACGCCGGCGCACGACCGGGCATAATTTGGCAGGTCTGGGCATTCGTGATTTTGACTGCAGGCGAAACCTTGGTTTCGCCCACGCACCTCGAGTTCTCCTACACCCAGGGCCCGGTCAAACTTAAATCGCTGGTCATGTGCACCTATTTGTTCGCTGTCTCGCTCGGCAACGTGTTCACCGCTGCGGTCAATTTCTTCATCCAAAATCCCGACGGCACGGTGAAGTTGCAAGGAACCAGCTACTTCATGTTTTTCGTTTGGGTAATGCTGGGTACCGCAGTGCTATTTGCCATCGTCACTCCGTTTTACAAAGGGCATACCTACTTGCAGGACCAAGCGGAAGCTCCGCCTGCGGCTGAACCCGCGATTGGATTTGTGGTCCAGCCGGAGGCGTAGCAGCAGCCGCCTCTTTTGTCATGTCGAACGAAGTAGAGACATCTCTTACTGTTCTTCTGCTAAAAATCAGAGATTCCTCGACTGCGCTCGGAATGACAAAGAAAGCGCTCTCGCCAGACAAATCTGCTTTGTGGTGGCCGCTTTCGCCGCTCGGTGTCAGGCGCCACAAAAACCGATTATGAACAAAACTAAAATTCTCTTTGTATTAGTCCCGTTAGTTATGCCGATCGCGAATCTTCGCGCTACTCCGCAGGATGAACAATTCCAACAAATCGCGCATGATTACATCGAGGGATTCCTAACTAGCAATCCTGAAGACGCTACCGAATTGGGCGACCATCGTTTCGACGACAAGCTCACTGATTACGCTGCGGAAACGCGCGCTCAGGAACTGGCACGCGCCAAGCAGACGCGGCAGCAGCTTGAAGCATTCAGTGAGCTTTCACAATTGACCAGCGCAAACAAAGTGGATGTCCGTTTGCTTAAGGACAACGTCGACAACGAGATTTTCGACATCGAAGAACTGAGGGAATGGGAATGGAACCCGCTGGTTTACAATCAAAGTCTGGCGAATAGTATCTATTTGCTGGTGGCGCGCGATTTCGCGCCGGCAGAGCAGCGCATTCCGAACCTGCGGAAACGCCTGGAAGGAATTCCCGCAGTTATCGCGCAAGCCAAGGCTAAAACACTCACCCAAAATTTATACCGAGACTGCGATCGAGCAGACCCAGGGCGCAATCTCATTGGTGCGGGAAGGTCTTTCGCCCTTGCTCAATCACGCGCCGCAGGTGGCAAAGGATCTCGGACCAATCCAGGAAAAAACGGCCAAGGCACTGGAAGATTACAAAACATGGTTGCAAAAAGATTTGCTCCCGCGCTCTGACGGTGATTTTCGCCTGGGAGCTGACAAGTTCCGCAAGAAACTGCGCTTCGCCCTCGCTTCCGATCTATCGATGGAAGAAATCATGCAGCGCGCCCAGGCGGATTTGGCGCAAACGCAAAAGGCGATCTACGAAACCGCGCTCCCACTTTACAAGAAATATTTCCCGAATGCAGGCAAAGCCACGTTAGAAGACAAAAAGAAGGTCACGGCTGCCGTCCTGGACAAGCTGGGTGAGCAGCATCCCGACGACAATACCATCGTCAGCTACGCGCAAAAAATTGTGCGGGAAGCGACCGACTTCACCAAACAGCACGACGTGGTTACGGTGCCGGAGAAGCCGCTTGAGGTCATCGTTATGCCAGAGTTCAAGCGCGGGCAGGGGATTGCCTATTGCGATTCTCCGGGGCCGCTGGAGCATAATGGCAAAACATTTTTCGCGGTCGAACCGACCCCGAAAGATTGGAGCGCTCAGCGTAAAGAATCATTCTTCAGGGAATACAACAATTACATGTGCCGCGACCTGACCGTGCATGAAGCGATGCCGGGACATTACTTGCAACTGGCTCATGCCAACGAATTCCGCGCGCCGACCTTGGTTCGCGCCGTTTTTCGGAGTGGAACCTTCATCGAAGGCTGGGCCGTTTATTGCGAACAGTTGATGGCGGAGCTGGGCTATGGTGGGCCAGAAGTGAAAATGCAACAGTTAAAAATGCGATTGCGCGTGATTTGCAACGCCATCATCGATCAGGGGATTCACGCTAAAAACATGAGCGAAAAAGAAGCG
>Ga0193750_1000190_pt1 | contig 17738 bp, 13 predicted proteins | sample L1c1metaG_FD_160569 | JGI IMG/M metagenome (GOLD analysis project Ga0193750, IMG submission 160569) | Soil microbial communities from a riparian zone of the East river system, Colorado, United States - L1c1 | ecosystem: Environmental > Terrestrial > Soil > Riparian zone | place: USA: East River... | reverse complement strand
CACGCAACAGGAGGAAGGAATCCGGGAAATGGATTTACACCTGGCTTTCGACGCCGAATACACCGAGAACGATATCTTTCCGACGACCGACATCACCGAAGATTGGCTTAAACTGATCGATTATGATCCTGAAAACGTGGTCAAGATTGCGCCAGTCAGGCCAGTTGCGGATTCGGCGGATCGCCCGGGTTCCGGTGTCATTTAATCTTTGGCGCGACCCATGAACCGCGTCTTTGGTCTCGAGACGGAATACGGCATCACCGTCAACGGCGCCGACACGGTCGATGTTGTCGCCGAATCGATCGAGCTTGTTCGGCGCTATACCGACCACGGCGCGCACATGAAATGGGATTACGAGCTGGAGGATCCCCACCAGGACGCGCGCGGTTTTCGCGCCAAGGCCCTGATGCAAGACACAGACGAGTCGGCCTATTACGAAATCGACAAGAACCGGCCGCTGAGTTTCGAGGAAATTAAAAGCGACCTGGTGCTTTCAAACGGCGCCCGTTTTTACAACGACCACGCGCATCCGGAATATTCCACGCCGGAGTGCACGACGCTTTGCCAGATTGTGGCCCAGGACAAGGCGGGGGAGCGAATCCTCGCGGAATGCGCGCGTCGTAGAAATTTTAAATTGCCCAAGGGCCAGCAAGTTCGTCTCTACAAAAACAACACCGATTTCTTTGGGCATAGTTACGGTTGCCACGACAACTATCTCATGAGGCGCGATGTGCCGTGGGATCGGATCGTGAGCGCGATCCTGCCATTCTTGATCACGCGCCAGATTTTCGCCGGCGCCGGCAAAATGGGCGTGGAAGGAGAAAGCACTTCAAGTCAGCCGGGACTTTATCAAATTTCGCAGCGGGCGGATTTCTTCAGTGTGGTCGTTAGCATCGACACAATGAACCGGCGTCCGCTCATCAACACCCGCGACGAGCCGCACGTCGACGCCAGCCGTTATCGTCGCTTTCACGTCATCCTCGGCGACTCGAACATGAGCGAATGGGCGACCGCGCTCAAAATTGGCACCACGGCGCTGGTGCTTGATTTGATTGAGCGCGGGCAAGCGCCACAGCTTGAGATCGCGCAGCCGGTTGACGCCAACAAATCAATCAGCCGCGATCAAACCTACGATTGGATCATCGAACTCAAAGATGGTCGTAAGATTTCCGCGATTGAGGTGCAGCGAATTTATCTGCGGGCGGCTTCCAAAGTCGAAAACGAATCCGGAAACGAAGATCGACAATGGATTTTGCGAGAATGGGAAAACGTTCTCAACGATCTGGAACGCGATGTCATGACGACGCGCGATCGGGTCGATTGGGTGGCCAAGAAATTTTTGCTCAATGCGCTGCAGGAAGAAGAAAAGCTTTCCTGGAGCGATCCGTGGCTGCAATCGATCGATCTCGAATATCACAATGTCGATCTTGAATCCGGCTTGTATTACGAGCTGGCGCGTCAGGGATCGGTCCGGCGGCTTGTCAAAGAGGAAGAGATCAAGACTGCGATCTTTACCCCGCCGGAAACAACGCGCGCGTTTTTTCGTGGCCGTTCGGTCGCGCGATTCAACGATCAGATCGCGTCGATTCAATGGGACGAACTTGTGTTTGCCAACGGCGCGGTCTCGCGCCGCGTCGCGTTGCCCGAAGCATTCGGCGATGCGCGGCTCGATGCGCTCAATCATGCCGCGCGCAACGGCAAGGACTTTGCCGAATTCATGCGCGTCGTCAGCGCGATCGATTAGAAATTAACACCGTGCCTTTAGGCCGGTGTTGGTCAAAGTTCAGCAAAGGGCAAGCCGTTTAAACGGCTTTTGATCGCGGCTGTAGCGGAACTCACCGGTCTGAAGACCGGTGTTAACGAAAGAACCCTCACGACCAGGCGATCAAGCGCAGCTCGTGTGCTTGCATGAGATTCGGATGGATTGGGACGACGCGGACGCTGAACCCATAGGCGCCGCTTTCGGAAGCAGGCACTGATCCTTGATAAAGGTAACTGCCGTCGCCGTTCTGGCCGCTCGCGGTTAAGAGGCTCACCATTGGATTCTTGATTCCACCGTTGTCGGCTTCGCCGTGATACGCTTCCACCCGAACGTGATTTGGATCGACATCTCCGAGATAAACATGCGCACTTACTTGAAGTGATTCGCCGACCAGAATGTTTTGTCGATCTTTGTTGCCCACTTGCACATCGTGAATGCGAACTTGCGGCCAATCTTTTCGCATTCGCGCCTTCCATTGACTCAATTGTGTCGCCGGCTCGCAACTATTCTGGGAAAAGTTTTCGTGTGATCGCGCCGCCGGAATGTAAAGCCGCTCGGTGTAGTCCTTGACCATCCGGTGGGTGTTGAACATCGGCGTGACGCTGCGGATCGATTCGCGCATCAATTGCAACCACGCGAGCGGAAGTTTGCCGTCCGGCTTCGCGTAATAAAGCGGGATAATCTGATTTTCGAGCAATTGATAGAGACTGTTCGCGTCGACGGCGCTTTGGAACTCAACCGTTCCGTCGCTAATTTCGGCAGCAATCGCCCAACCGTTGTTTCCGTTGAAGCCTTCGTGCCACCAGCCGTCGAGCACGCTGAGATTAATTCCGCCGTTCGGCGCGCATTTCATTCCGCTGGTCCCGCTCGCTTCCATCGGCCGCAGCGGAGTGTTTAACCAAAGATCGACACCTTGCACGAGCCGGCGTGCGATGTAGCTGTCGTAGTCCTCGAGAAAGACGACGCGATTTTCGAACCCGGCTTCGCGGCTGAATCGGTAAACTTCCTGAATGAGCGCGCGGCCGCCTTCGTCGCGCGGATGCGCTTTGCCGGCAAAAATAAATTGGACCGGGCGGGTGGTATCGTTAAGCAGCCGTTTTAATCTCTCTTTTTCACTGAACAAAAGGGCGCCACGTTTGTAGGTCGCGAATCGCCGCGCAAAGCCGATCGTTAAAACTTCCGGATCGAGGATCCGGTTCACATTGCGAATCGCTTCCGGCGAATCTCCGATACGCTCCCGGCGCGTGCGCACACGCTCTCGCACAAATTCGACCAGACGATGTTTCAGTTCCTGATGCGTTTCCCACAGTTGGGCATCGGGAATATCGATCACCCCGCGCCAGAAATCCGGTTCCGTGATGTGCTCCTCCCATTCGCCCAGATATTTTCGGTAAAGCGCGGAAAACTCAGGCGCCATCCAGGTTTTGGTGTGAATGCCATTGGTCACGCTGGTGATTGGCACTTCGTGGACGGGCACACCATTCCAAACATCTTTCCAAAGCGAGCGGCTGACGTCGCCGTGTAGTTTGCTGACGCCATTGGAATGTCGGCTCATCCGCAGCGCCAGAATTGTCATGCTGAACGGATCCGAGCGGTCGACCCGGGTTTGGCCAAATGAGAAAAGCTCGTCGAAGGGAATGCCAAGCTCTTTGGCGAAATCTCCGAAATATTTGCGCATCATATCGCGCGGGAATGAATCGTTGCCCGCTGGCACCGGCGTATGGGTCGTGAAAATATTCGCCGAAGCCACGATTTGGAGCGCGGAATAGAACTCGAGTTTTTTCTCAACGACTTTCCGGCGAATCCGCTCGAGCGCGAGAAACGCGGAATGGCCCTCGTTCATGTGGAAAACTTCCGGATCGATCTCCAGGGCCTTGAGCGCTTTTACGCCGCCGATCCCGAGCAGGATCTCCTGGCGCATCCGCATTTCCTGGTCGCCCCCGTAAAGCTCCGCGGTGATCAGACGATCTTCGACATTGTTTTCAGGAATGTCGGTGTCGAGGAGGAAAAGATTGATCCGGCCAACTTGGAGTTGCCAAATCTTGGCAAAGACTTCGCGGTCCAAAATGCGGACCGAAATGAAGAGACTTGTTCCATCGCGCTGCACTTCTCGAATTGGGAGGTGATGAAAATTCTGATTCAGACTGATGGCTTGTTGCGCGCCCTCCCGGTCGATTTCCTGCCGGAAATAACCGTGACGATAAAGCAGACCGACGGCGACGAAGTTCAAATCGAGATCGCTGGCCGACTTGCAATGATCGCCTGCGAGAATCCCAAGACCACCGGAATAATTTGGAATCGATTCATGAAATCCAAACTCGGCTGAGAAATACGCGACCGGTCTCTTGATCGCCGCGCCGGCTCCCATTTTTCCGTAGGTGTCCTGACGCGCGAGATAATTTCGGAAAGCGTCGTGGACCTGCTTCAATTCGCGGAGAAAAACCTTGTCCTGTGCAAGTTCCTCTAAACGCGCCTGCCGCGAGAGCTGGAGCATGCGCACCGGATTGTGATTCGTCCGATTCCACAGATCGGGATCGAGGTGGCGAAAAAGCCGGCGAGCCGAAGGCTCCCATGTCCACCAAAGATTGAAGGTCATTTCCCGAAGCGGCTCGAGCGACGCGGGAAGGGTCGGGATTACGTTATAAATCTGAAACGTCGGCATGAGCGGTAGCGAAATGAGAAGTTGGCGAAAAATTCTTGAGCAGCAAGTTTCTCGCTACGCTAGCTGCATAACCCGCGCCAAATTTCGGTTTAAACAGATTGCGAAAAAGGCGTTCTTTTTGGAGCGACGGCGAGGCCAATCAAGAAACCGCTCGCCAAGCCACATAAATGCGCCGAGCTGCTGACTTCGGGTGTGAAAATGTCGAACACGATTTGGATGGCAATGATGAGCAAAATATTGAGGAGACGTTGTTTCGCCTGCCAAACGTGGTGATGGCGAAGAAGAAATCCGGCCCACGCGCCAACGATTCCCATGATGCAGCCGGACGCGCCGATGAGTTCGGCGGCCCGAATGATTTTCAATTGGGTCAGCACTACGACGCCGGCGGTGGAACCGATTCCGGAAATCAAATAGCACGCGGCGAAGCGCACTGTGCCGATCGTTTTTTCCAGGGGCGGACCAAGCACGTAGAGCGCAAAGAGGTTAAAAACAAGATGGACCGGGTTGTAATGCAGGAAAAGAGCAGTGAAGAGTCGCCAGAACTCGCCTCCGTTAATGACTGCGCTGACATCGAGCGCGCCGAGTCGATGCAACATGATCGGGTTGTTCAATGCGTCTCTCCATAACTCGACGCCGTAAGCGGCAAGATTGAGCAGGATGAAAATGACGACGGCGGGAGCAATTCGTAATCGCCGATATACGATCTGCGGTAACGGTTCGACTTGGATTTTGGGACTGGCGGCGTTCCGCGATTCGAGGGTCTGAAAAAGTTGAACCTGATCGCGCAGCTGCGCAGTCGGATGCAAAAACTGCAACAGCGCAGTCAGCCGTCTGGCCGATTCATACCGGCCGTGGGCGGCAAGTTGTGACGCTTTTCGCAAACCTACCGCCGGCAAAAACAGAAGCGCGAACCAGGCGCCGCCGCCGACATAACCGGCGTATTCGCGAAAGAACAGCCAGGCAGCGCCGGTGATCGCGAGCACGATAATCGCGGCAATTCGCCACCCGTGAAAAATTCCGCCGGGCCGCCATGCCCGCGCCAGGACAAGCAGTGGTGAAATCACCGCGATGAAAAGGAAAATATGATTTAGACCCACGAGCGCGCGTTGAGATTCGACTTTTCATCTTTGAAGTCAAACGTGGACGGTTATTGTCGATCTTATCTTATGCGAATCACGATCACTGATTATCTGGACGTCGTTTCCTCGTGGTGTTCCTGGTCGGCGCCGACCTGGGCGGAATTAAAAAAACGTTACCAGGATCGCGTTCAATTTCAGTGGAAGATCGCGCTGATGGATCCGACTGGTTTGCCCACTTCGCGTGAGCAGGAGCAGTGGTTTTATCGCCGGAGCGGAATGATGATGCGCTCGCCGTTCATGCTCAACACGGATTGGTACGACCCGACTTTAAAGGAGTGGCTTCCGCCAAATGCGGTGGCCGAGGCCGCGAAAGATTTTGGCGTCATTGATGATCGCGTTCGTCTCGCGCTTGCAAACGCGGCGTTGCGGGAGGGAAAGAAAGTGAGCGATTGGAATATCGCGGTGGAAATCGGGGCGGCCGCGGCCAATCTCGATAAAAAGAAATTACTCGAGGCGGCACAGTCCTCAACGGTGGAAAAACGAATTCGCGCCAGCACCGCGGAATTTCAGGCATTTCAAATCACGCAGCGGCCAGCCTTCGTCATCGACACCGAAATTGGAGATCGCGCAATATTTTCGGGGGTCGTGAAACTCGAGCCGTTGGCGGCGACGCTCGAGAGCATGCTCGACGATGCGACCGCCTATGCCGCGCACGAGGCGCACTTCGGCGATCCGCCGCCGAAATGAACGCCTTTGTAGGCGCGCGCCCTGCTTGGTAATTAATCGCAACTGAGGACGAGATTCATCTTGCCAGCGTCGAAATGTTGCCTACAACTTCCCTTCGGCTCGCGATTAATAATGCGGGCACTTCGTCGCGGTCATCGCAGCTGCGGCGAAGCAGAGTGCATCGGTGTTTCGCGAAAGTGAACGCTGATTATGCGATGAAGGAAACACCGGCGAAATGGCGCACTCCCGTCTCGCGGGCCAGGAGATTAAACTAATCTGCAACCGCAATTTCGTGTAAACGGCCGCATTCGCGCTCGCGAAGTCCGGGTCATTTTGGGAGCGAGCGGCCAACAGCTCGGCGTCCTCAGGTTATCGGATGCCTTACGAGAAGCGCAGAGTCGTGGTCTCGACCTGGTGGAAGTGGCGCCCACCGCTAATCCGCCGGTCTGCAAAATCGTTTCGCTCGGAAAATTCCGTTACGATCTTTCCAAGCACGACAAAGATAAAAAAGCCGGCGGTGCGCGGCTGAAGGAGATCAAATTTCGCGTCAACATCGACGAGCACGATTATCTGACCAAGGTCCGCCACGGCGAGGAGTTTCTCGAGCGCGGCAATAAAGTTCGAGTGCAGCTTCAATTCCGTGGCCGCGAAATGGCGCATCAGGAATTCGGGATGCAGTTGGTGGAAAAAGTGCGCGACGATCTTTCTGGAATGTCGCAAGTGGAAATGGAACCAAAGATCACCGGTCGCAATATCACCATGACTTTGACGCCGCTGCCAGCGAACCGGCGGAAGCGACGTTTCTTGCCCCCGCCGAAGGTGGAAGCAGCCGCCGATTCTCAGAACGGCAGCAAATCCTGAACGACGTCAGCGCCGAGCCGACTTACGGTTTTTTCTTCGGCGCCGCCGCTACCGGAGTCGCATTTGCCGCAGGCGGGGCGTTTTGCGATTGGATCTTTTGCAGGCGCTGCTTGCGTTCCAGGGCTTCTTTGTTCTTCGAATTGATCTTCAACGCAGCGTCGGTCTCGGCCATTGCGTTTTGTAAGTCGCCGCGCATTTCGTAAATGTAGCCCCGATAGAGGTGATAGCGGATCTCGCCCGGATCCGCCTTGATCGCTTCCCCGTAATCGGCCAGGGCTTTGTCATAATCGTTGATCCTCATTTCGACCGCCGCGCGTTGCTCGTAGGCCCGCGCATCTCGCGGGTTGATTTTTATCGCTTCGTTCAAATCATTCAATGCATCCTGGAACCGTTGATCGTTGGCGTACGAAAAAGCGCGCTGTTGGTAAGCAATGGCAAGGTTCTGCGTATATTTCCGATCGATCTCCGCGGCTTTGTGAAGACGCTCGATGGCTTTATTCCAATCCTGTTCCTTGGCCGCTTGCGAACCTTCACGCGCAATTTTCGCCGCTTCCGGGTTTCCCTCTTGCTGGGCGGATTTTGCAATTGAAAGTCCGAGCGTCGTAACGAGGCAGAGAGCAAACAATGTTTTCATGGTAAGCGTTGTTGACGATCAGCTTGATCAAACAATTCAAACTTGGCGATCACAATTCTTGCGCGAAACCAGCCTGACTACGTCTGCTCCGGGTTCGGCGACTGTTCGACGTCGATCTTCGGTTCGGACTCGACCGAAGCCTGCACGGGTCCGGGCTCATCCACCCGCGTAATCCGCAGGGCGCGGCCGCTTTTTTCGTCGATCTCAATTAACGCTCCATGTAAGCGGACTTCGCCGGCGGCAACCGGAAACGCGGCCGGCATGTTCGAAACGAACCGGTTCATAATGGGTTCAATCACGCGGCCGAGAATCGAATTGAACGGGCCGCACATTCCGGCATCGCACAAAAATGCAGTGCCGCCGGGAAAAATTTGTTCGTCCGCGGTTTGCACATGGGTGTGAGTTCCGATCACTGCCGAAACTTTACCGTCAAGGAAACGGCCCATTGCGATTTTTTCGCTCGTCGTTTCACCGTGAACATCGACGATGATGTTCGGAGTTTCTGCGCGCATTTTGGCGACCGTTTCTTCGATTGCTCGAAATGGATTCTCCAGAATTGGCTGCATGAAGGTGCGGCATTGCACGTCGATTACTCCGACCTTTCCCTTCGATGTCTCGAGCACGATCGATCCGCTTCCAGGCGCGCCCGGCGGATAATTCACCGGGCGGAGCAAACGCGGCTCCGTGCCGATGAACGACAGAATATCTTTCTGATCCCAGACGTGGTCGCCGGTGGTTACAACTGAAACACCGGCTCGCAAAAGATCGATCGTGATTTTTCCCGTGATCCCGCGGCCGCCGGCGGCGTTTTCACCGTTCACGACAATAAAATCGATGTCGTGCTGTTCCTTTAATTCGGGCAGCCGAGTGGCGACCGCATTGCGGCCAGGCTCGCCCACAACATCACCAAGAAAAAGAACCGTTAGCATTGAACAAGATCGTATTGGAGAGGTTCAAAACGTCGATGCGAAATAAATGACGAAATTCTAGTGATGAATGAAGAACTAATAACAAATGACAAATGGCGAGGCATGAATCCTCGTCATTCGGGCTTGGTCATTCCTTTGGCATTCGTCATTCGTGCTTCGTCATTTGTTGCGGCTTGCTTGTTCATCTTCAGCGGCAACGCGCTTTGCGCAGACAACATCGGCGTCCTTGGCAGCAAACCGAAATGGGAGGTGCTTAAAAATTATCAGCGCACCATTACCCACGACGAATTTACGCATCTCATCAACGACGTCTATTGCACCCACGGTTTCGCTGCAGACTTGATCGAGATCGACAATGATGCCGCGCAGATTCTGACCAACCGCGAGTCACATAACGTTTTCACTCTGCACTTCGCGCCGGATCCGAATTCGAAAGCGCGCATTCCACGACTCTGGCATCCGGCGAAATCTTTGCCACGTCCGAAAACGGACAAACCGCTGGCCGGATTGCGTATCGCGCTCGACCCGGGTCATCTCGGCGGAAAATGGGCGAAGATGGAAGAGCGCTGGTTCCAACTCGGCGACACGAAGCCGGTGACGGAAGGCGATCTGACTTTGCGCGTGTCGCGGATGCTCGCTTCGCGATTAAAAAAACTGGGCGCAACGGTTTTATTCGTTCGCAACAGCACCAGCCCGACTACTCCAGAACGGCCGGGCGATTTCAAGGAGCTCGCCCGGGAAATTCTGATCAACAACGGCCTGCCTCAGCCGCGGCCAGATGTTCTCGATCCAAACGATCCCGAAAAAGACAAAACGATCCGGTGGCAGAGCGAAATGTTATTTTATCGCTACAGCGAAATCCGGCACCGCGCCGTCTTGGTTAATAATAAGCTGCATCCCGACGTTGTTCTTTGTCTGCATTTCAATGCCGAAGGCTGGGGCGATCCCGCAAATCCAATTTTGATCGACAACAATCATCTCCATTTGCTCGTGAACGGATCGTATTTGCAAGACGAACTCGATTTGGATGATGAGCGATTCGAGATGATTCGCCGTCTGCTCAGTCGCGCTTACGACGAGGAACTTGCGATTGCCGACACGGTTGCCACTTCAATGGCCAAGGCGACTGGACTTCCGGCGTATCAATATCCAACCACGCTCACCACCACGAAGGTTGGATCGAGCGGTTACGTTTATGCGCGCAATCTGCTCGCCACGCGGCTTTATCGTTGCCCGGTGGTTTATTGCGAGCCGTATGTCATGAACAGCAAAGATGGTTTCGCCCGCATCCAGGCCGGCGACTACGACGGCACAAAGGAAATTAATGGTGCCGCGCGCAAAAGTATTTTTCGCGAATACGCTGACAGCGTAGCGGACGGACTGGTCGAATATTACCACGGTGCCCGCGTCGCTCAAGGAGCGGCGATTTCCAAATCGCCGAACTAAATCAAACGGCGGTCTGGAGACCGCCGTTCCTTGAAGGGCTACAGTTCGTCCACGGCTTTGCGAATATCTTCCATCGTCACATCGCGTGAAAGCCTTACCGAACCGATTTTCGGCGTGACCACAAACCGGATTTGGCCGCCCTCGAATTTTTTGTCGAACTTGAGTGCATCGAAAATCTTCTGACGCGGAAAATCCGTCGGGAGTTTTGTCGGTAATCCGAATTTGCGCAGAAGATCGATAATCGTGTCGCGCTCCTTTTGAGAAAGTCCCGCCTTGTTGATGGAGACATCGCACGCGGCAATCATTCCCAAGCTCACCGCCTCGCCGTGTGAAATTCCCTCATAATCAGTCGCGCGCTCAATGCCGTGCCCGACGGTGTGACCGAAGTTAAGCAAAGCGCGCTCACCGCCCCGGTCGCGCTCGTCGTTCGCGATGATTCGGGCTTTGATCTCAACGTTTCGGCGAATGAGCTGCGCAAAATCGACATTGTTCAGATCGAGATCTTCCAGCTGACGGAACATTTCTGCGCCGGCGATGATCCCGTGCTTGATGATTTCGGCAAAACCCTGACTCAGCTCGCGCGACGGCAACGTTTTCAAAATCTCGATATCATCGATCACGAGGGCAGGTTGGTGAATCGCGCCGATCAAGTTTTTGCCGGCGCGCGCGTTGACGCCGGTTTTACCGCCAATGGAACTGTCCACCATCGCCAGAAGCGTGGTTGGAACTTGCACGTGGGGAATGCCGCGCTGAAAAATCGCGGCCACGAATCCGGAAAGATCGCCGATAACGCCGCCGCCGAGGCCGATCACCAACGATTGTCGATCCAAACCTGCTTCCAACATTTGCTGACAAATGGCGCCCGCCTGTTCGAGCGTCTTCGACTTTTCGCCGGCCGGCACTGTGATTAGGGTCGGTTCAAAGCCTGTTGAGGTTAAGCTCTTTTGAATTCGGTTGGCAAAACGCGGCGCGACATTCGTGTCCGATATGATCGCGCACCGCGACGGCGGTAGTTTTCGTTTTATCGCGTCGCCGATGGTCTCCAACAAGCGGGAGCCAATCAGGACAGAGTAAGAATATTGACCGATGCGAACTTCCGTTGAAACCACAGTGAGATGTTATGGGTTTTTCCTCGTCCAAAAAAGGAAAACCGCTAACTCGTAAAAGCAATCGGAGCTGGCTCGCGAAGGCTTTCGGAGTTCACTCGCGAACCCTTTCGGAGTTGACAAAGGAGCCTTTCATCCTGTGTATCTAGGTTATGCCCGACGATGCACCGCCGCCCCCGCCGTCTGATTCCGGACCGAAATCAACCGGGCTACCCTCGAACATCGCTGCAGCACTGGCCTGCATTCCTCTAATCGGCGGCATCGTGTTCTTTATTCTAGAGAAGCAAGACCCGTTCGTGCGCTTCTATTCGATGCAATCGATCGTCTTCGGTCTCGCCTGGTTCTTGTTCAATATCGTTTCCGCAATTGTCCACGCGATCTTTGGCGCCATTCCGGGAATCGGTGGGATCCTGGTATTTTTTTGGGCCATCATCGCTGCGATTGTTCACATCGGCTTCGTCGTCCTCTGGATCATTGCCACGGTGAAAGCGTTTACCGGTGTGCGTTGGGAGATCCCATACATCGGTCCGATGGCGCGGAAACAGGCCGGCGAGTCAACTTAACGTGGGAGGGACCTTAGTGTCCCGAGTCCGAGCTGAACTGGCATCATCGCGGCACTGAGGCCGCTCCCACATTGTTTGTCCCGAGCAGCTTCACTACGACTTCGGTCAGGATCAGTTCGTGATCGAGCTGCGTCGTGACGAGCTGGAGGTTCGCGGCGAGACAGGCCTGCATTCCGGAGACCAATTGTCCCGTTGAAAATCGATGCGCATTTTGCGCGGCGATCCCGAGCGCGTAGGCATTGACCGTCCCATCTTTTTTGCGCGGTAAATGCGCGATCGCGTCCGCGGGGAGGCGGTTGATCGCGGAAATAAACGGAAAGGGTGCGTGCGGCCGCGAAAGTCGATGCTGCTCCATCAAATCTTTTGCGAGTAATAAATTCCGCACTGTCGGAAGAATTGCGGCAAGCAGAATCCCGATCGCGCTCTCGCCTTGATCGAGTAATTGCTCCACTAATTCGAGCGCGCGCTGGAGATCGCGCTCGGCCAGGGCATTGCTCAAATCGAAGATGACGCCGGCGCGGGTCAGGGGCACGAGCTCTCGGACAAGATCGACATTGACCTGGCGCTCTTTGCCAAGGTAGATGTCGATCTTTTCCAATTCGTTCTCGATCTCGCGCGTGTCGCCGCCGGTGAGAAGGACGAAGAGTTCCAGCGCATTGTCGTCAAACTGGAGTTTTCGTTTTTTTGCGCGCGCCTGCACCATCTCGGTGGCTTCTTCTTCCCAGCCGCCGCGGCTCGAATCGAGTTTCTCGAAAACCTGAAGCTCGGCGCGTTTGGCGAGCGCTTTGTAAAACGAGCGACGCTTGTCCACCTCAATCGCGCTGATCAAAAATATGATTTCAGATCCGAGTCCGGAATTAATCGTTACAGTCAGTTCTTCGAGCGCCGCCTGCACCGCGGCCGAGCGAGCTTTTTGATCGTCACCGAGAAAATTCGCGTTTTTCAGCCAGACCAATTTTTCGCCGCCGAAAAATGGAAGAGTTCGCAGCGCCTCAATTGTCGATCTTATCCGCGCCGCGGCCTGGTCGGCGTTGTCCGCCGCGCCATCGATTGTCTCCAGGCCGAAATCGCCTGCCGCCGCGGGTTTCAATTTCTCGGCCAGTTCCGCCGCGGTGTGTTTTACTTCCACGTCATCCGAACCGACGACGGCGTAGATTTTCGCGGCAGCAGGTTTCGCTTTCGTTTTTGGCATCACGAGTTTCTCGCATGTTGAGCGAAGCTCGACAAGGTGGATCGGCTTCTCCGAAGACGATGTTAGTTTTTGGCGCCGAAGGCGCGATTATTTAGCAACGCGTTGGGGACAACGCGTTCCACCTTCAGTTGCTAGCTGGTTGCAAAGAAGTTCCGAAATCTTTGGAAGCGTAATCGCGAAATTTTTCCTCAAGCGCAGATACGCTCGCGAATCTTCCGGAATAAAGTCGCGCGAGAACTGTTTCGAGGGGTTGGTGCCTGGCGAGCGCATCCAGCAAGCTCAAAAAACTCGGCATATCGGTTGCGGCCAGAAATCGAACGAGACGTTCCGATTCATCGTAGAAAATGTGGACGTGATCGGAAGGCGGATGCGTCGCTGCGGTGAGGACGCTTAGCGGTATTAAATCTTGGGGTGCAATCGCGTCCGAGTGCGGCTTGGCCGCGAAACCGCGGGCGCGCTCATAACTGGCGTGGGCATCTTTCGAGATGAACTGGGCGAAGCCTTCATCCAGCCAACAGGGAATGCCATCGGTGTAAAAGCGGTGAAGGACGAGATGAACAATCTCGTGCCCAAGGAGATTGTTGCTGAATTTGTAGGCGGGATTTCGCTGAACGAAAAGACTCCCCTGCGAATGAATTCCGCCGCTCCACGGTTCCAATTTTCCGAACACTTGAAATTGCTGCCAATCCTCCGGACGCTCGAAGATATAGATATGTGATTTGATGTCGCCGGCAGGCTGATCTCGCTCCAGTTCTTTCGCGATGACCCGATAATGAAATTCCGCTTCCACCGAAACGGGCGTGGCGACGTAGCCGTGAAAGAAATGATAAATGAAATGATCGGTCTCGGCGTGTTTCCATTGCTCCGGGTGAATCGCGAGCGCCTTCTCGCCGAGCGGGTTCGGATCGCGCTGGCTTAGCTGCGAAAATTCAATTTCCGGCAATGAGCTCGATTCATTGATCTGAGCACTGGCTGGCGCAATGCAGAAGAAGGCTACGCCGCGGCAAGCAATCGCGAAAATCGCAGGAAAGATCGACAACTTCATCGCCGCTAGTGCAGCTAATTCCGTGCGAGAGTTGTAGAGGCGCTTGTGCCAAGCGCGTGTTTGTTAGGTTCGCTGCTTGATACAACCACCGCTACAACATCGTTTATTTACACGCGCGAGCGTCTGCGCCCGGAATTGCGGGTGTACTTCACCGGCCGTCGTTTTGGCTCGATTTTGGTGATCCCGGCGCCGCTCTTTACTTCCATGATTTGATCGCGCAAGAGGGCGGCGCGTTCGAATTCGAGATTCGCCGAAGCCGTTTGCATTTCTTCTTCGAGCTCGCGCAACAGTTCCGTGAGGTCGAAATTGCCGCCAGCTTCCTGAATGACCGAGGCGGCAATCTCGCGGCCGCGCAAGATGGTGTGCAAACTTTCCTGGACCGCGCGCCGGACTGTTTGCGGCGTGATCCCGTGCTTCTCGTTATATTCCATCTGTTTTGTGCGCCGGTATTCCGAGATCGATATCAGCCCTTCCATGCTTTGCGTGATCTGGTCAGCAAAGAGCACAACCTCGCCATTGATGTGACGCGCGGCGCGGCCGGCAGTTTGAATCAATGACGTTTGGCTGCGCAAAAATCCTTCCTTGTCGGCATCGAGAATACAAACAAGCGACACTTCGGGGAGATCGAGTCCTTCCCGGAGCAAATTGATGCCGACGAGAATGTCGAACTCGGCTGCGCGCAGGCCGCGCAGAATCTCGACCCGTTCGATCGTGTCGATGTCGCTGTGGAGGTAGCGCACTTTTAAGCCGACGTCGCGGAGATAATCGGCCAGATCCTCGGCCGTGCGCTTGGTCAACGTTGTGATGAGCACGCGCTCGCCTTTCTCGACCCGCTGGTGACAAAGCTCGATCGTGTCGTCAATCTGGTTCTTCAGCGGTTTGATCGTGATTTTTGGATCGAGGAGTCCGGTTGGCCGAATGATCTGTTCGACCACCAGCGGCATTCCGGTTTCTTTAACTTCGAATGTTTCGGCGGGTTCGTCGGTGCGCGAGATGTGCACTTCGCCGTTAAACGTTGAACGCTTTTTGCCGGGCAATACAAACGGCACGAGCTCCTCTTCACCGATGCGCTGACGGCGATGAGGAACGTAGCCCTTGTTTCCGACCACGCTGTTTTGAATTTCAAATTCAGCCGGCGTCGCACTGACGTAAATCAGCTGGTTCGTTGCTTTCATGAACTCGTTAAAATTCAGCGGACGATTATCGAGCGCGCTCGGCAGACGGAAGCCGTAATTGACCAGGACGGTTTTACGCGAACGGTCGCCTTCGTACATGCCGCCAATTTGCGGGATGGTCGCGTGCGATTCGTCGATCACGACCAGAAAATCTTTCGGGAAAAAATCGACAATCGTGTAGGGCTTCGAGCCCGGTGGCCGCCCGGAGAGATGGCGGGAGTAATTCTCGATGCCGTTGCAGAAACCCATCTCCTGCAACATTTCGAGATCGTATTCCGTTCGGATGCGGAGCCGTTGCGCTTCGAGGAGTTTGTTTTGCGATTCCAACACCTTAATCCGATCTTCCAGCTCGGCCCGGATCGTCTGCAAAGCGCGATTCAATTTGTCCGCCGGGGTCACGAATTGTTTGGCCGGAAAAAATGTGATCACGCTGAGCGATTCCCGCGCATGTCCGGTCAATGGATCGAAGCGGGTGATCGCATCCAGGTCGTCGCCAAAGAATTCCAGCCGCACCGCTTCCTCGTCGGCGGTGGCGGGATAAACCTCGACCACGTCTCCGCGGACGCGGAATTTGCCGCGCAAGAAGTTGATGTCATTGCGCTCGTAAAGCATATCGACCAGGCGGCTGAGAACTGCTTCGCGCGAGATGTGCTGGCCGCGTTTTACCGTGAGCAGCATTCGTTCGTAATCTTCCGGCGACGTAACGCCGTAGATGCAGGAAACGCTCGCGACCACGATCGTGTCCCGCCGTGTGAGCAAGGCGCTGGTCGCGGACAATCGCAAACGCTCGATCTCTTCGTTAATCGACGAGTCTTTTTCGATGTAGGTGTCGCTGCGCGGGATGTAGGCTTCCGGCTGGTAGTAATCGAAATAACTGACGAAATATTCGACCGCGTTTTTCGGGAAAAATTGTTTGAACTCGGAGTAAAGCTGGGCGGCCAGCGTCTTGTTGTGCGAAATAACCAGGGTCGGCCGGTTCAGCTCACGTATGACATTGGCGATCGTGAATGTTTTGCCCGAACCGGTGACGCCAAGGAGCGTTTGGTGCCGGTTGCCCGCTTCGACCGATTTGATGAGCTTGGCAATTGCCTGCTCCTGATCGCCGCGCGGTTTGTAGTTAGACTCGAGCTCAAACACCATCGGGCAATTTAGCACGCAAGACACGTTGCGCTTGTGAAAGGCGCTTCCGAAAGTTAATTGAGCGAACAGGGTGAATCTGCCGAAATTCTTTGCCGAGCTAAAGCGGCGCAATGTTTACAAAGTAGCAATCGCCTACGGCGTCGTCGGCTGGCTGCTCGTTCAAGTCGCGACGCAGGTCTTTCCCTTTTTCGAAATCCCAAATTGGGCTGTGCGCCTCGTCGTGCTGTTGATCGTGATCGGTTTTCCGATCGCGCTTGTGATCGCGTGGGCATTTGAACTGACCCCGGAAGGGATCAAGCGCACCGAAGATGTCGATCCTGCGGGAAAGCATTTCGGAGGCGGTGCGTGGATTTACATCGTCCTCATCGCCGCCGCCCTTTCGGTCGGTCTCTTTTTTCTCGGGCGTTATACCGCACCGACTTCGAAAAATAGCGGCGCATCGGAAAAGTCGATTGCCGTGTTGCCGTTCGAGAGTTTGAGCGAAGACAAAGCCAACGCCTATTTCGCCGACGGCATCCAGGACGAGATTTTGGCGCGGCTATCGAAGATCGCCGACCTGAAGGTTATCTCGCGAACGTCAACGCAAAAATACAAAAGTGCGCCGGCAAATTTGCGTGACGTCGCACAACAACTCGGTGTCGCCAATGTTCTCGAAGGCAGCGTCCAAAAAGCGGCCGATCAAGTGAGAGTGACCGTGCAATTGATCAACGCGCTCAACGATTCACATCTCTGGGCCGAAACTTACGACCGCAAACTGGTCGACCTTTTCCAAGTGGAGAGCGACGTCGCACAAAAAATCGCTGGATCACTGGAAGCGAAATTAACAGGCCGGGAAAAGATCGACATCGCGGCAGCGGTTGGCACGAAAATCCCCGAAGCCTACGATGCGTATTTGCACGCGCGCGCGCTGCTGAACAGGCAGGGGACCGAGGACCTCCAGAAAGCGATTGGTTTTTCCCGCCGCGCAGTTGAACTGGATCCGAATTTTGCCGAGGCTTGGGCTCTTCTCGCTGGCGCCGAATCCCAAAAGTATTTTTTTCCGGATCACTCGCCGGAACAGCTCGCCCGCGCCCGAAGCGCATCCGAAACAGCGTTGCGGCTCGCGCCTGATCTTGCCGAAGCACACGCCGCAATGGGAGAATTTTACTATTATTGCCTGCGCGATTACGACCGCGCCCTCGCTGAACTCAGCATCGCGCGGCAACGGGCTCCGAATAATTCCAACGCTGTCCTCGACATTGCCCTGGTGCAGCGGCGGCAGGGAAAATTTGATGCTTCCATTGAACTCTTGCAAAAGGTCTCCGCGCTCGATCCGCTGAACGAAGATGTGTGGGCCAATCTCGGGCGCGGCTACCGTGGCAACCGCAACTTCGACCAGGCGCGTACAATGTTCGATCGAGTATTGGCGATTGCTCCGG
>Ga0193750_1000189_pt1 | contig 17847 bp, 14 predicted proteins | sample L1c1metaG_FD_160569 | JGI IMG/M metagenome (GOLD analysis project Ga0193750, IMG submission 160569) | Soil microbial communities from a riparian zone of the East river system, Colorado, United States - L1c1 | ecosystem: Environmental > Terrestrial > Soil > Riparian zone | place: USA: East River... | reverse complement strand
TTTCCGCGCGCGACCGGGGCCGCGATTTTTTTCATGCGATCGATCTGTTTCAGCTTGCTCTGTGCTTGCGATGCTTTGCTGGCCTTGGCGCGAAATCGATCGGCAAACAATTGGAGCGACGCGATTTCTTTCTGCTGATTTTTGTAAGCGGCGAGCTGTTGTTCTTCGCGCGCTGCTTTCTGCTCGATATAACTGTCCCAGTCGCCCCGGTAACGCACCAGTTTCGAGTGCGCGATCTCGACGATGCCGCCGACAAGCTGATTCAAAAATTCGCGATCGTGCGAGATCATGACAATCGCGCCCGGATAAGTTCGCAGATATTCCTGGAACCATTGAAGCGATTCGAGATCGAGATGGTTCGTCGGTTCGTCGAGCAGAAGGAGGTCCGGTTCCATCACGAGCAAGCGCGCGAGATGCGCGCGCATGATCCAGCCGCCACTTAAAGCGCGCGCCGGGCGATCGAAATCAGTTTCGCGAAAAGCGAGTCCGGCAAGGACCCGTTTTGCTTTTGGTTCGAGCTCCCACCCGCCGTGCTCATCAAAAACATGGAGCGCCTGGTGATACGCCGCGTCATCAGCCTTTTGCTCGTGCTCATGCTCATGATCGTGCCCTGCTTCGTGCCCCTTGATCACTTTCTGCGCGTGCACAAGCTCAGGTGAAACGGCCAGAGCAAGCTCAAGCACGGTTTCGTCTCCGGCTGCGGCGGTTTCCTGCGGAAGAAACCCGATCGTTGCGTTCTTCTCGATCGCGATCGTCCCCTTGTCGGGCGAGACATCACCGAGGAGGAGTGCAAACAAGGTGGATTTGCCAGCCCCATTGGGACCGACCAATCCGATCCGATCGCCGCGATTGACCTGGAGCGACACATCGTCGAAGAGCGCCCGGCCGGCGAAAGATTTTGAAAGTTGGGAAACGGTCAGCATTGCGGAAAGCGCGCAGTGTTCCCTCGTTCGGTGCCTGGCGCAACTCGTGTCGCACAACCAGACATCGCCTTACCTTAGGGTCGTGGACGTGAAAGAACTCCAAGCTTTCACGTGGCCTGCCCGAATTGATCGACGTTTGACGAACCGAAATGGAATCGGCAGCATTCACTGCGATGAAAATCCGCGCGATGATCAAGCTCATCGAGGAGGATGGTTGGTATCTGGATCGAACGCGCGGTAGCCACCGCCAATATAGGCATGATCAGAAAAAAGGTGTGGCCACTATTGCGGGAAAGCCCAGCGACGATCTTGCGTCGGGACGCAAAATAGTATCCTTAAACAAGCAGGATTAAAATGAGCCGCTACTTGATCATCATAGAAAAAACTGCGACCGGCTGTTCCGCCTATTCGCCCGATCTTCCCGGCTGCATCGCCGCGGGCAAGGCGCGAGACCGCGTCGAACGCGAAATGCACGACGCCATTGAATTTCACCTCGACGGTTTGCGCCGTGCGGGAGAACCGATCCCGGCGCCTCGTTCGCAAGCATCCTACTGCGAATGGAGAGAACGGGCTGAGCGACATGGCCGGTAAAGCCGCGAGGTAGCGGTCGAGCGCAGCGGGAGATGCCGAGATACAAGTAGGCGCTTAATCTCAATCTGTAGCCCTGGTCGCCGAGCGCGGCTTGGACTCCTTTCTGTCGAACGCAGACGAAAGATTTTGCGCGTAGGAGGAAGTCAAACGAAGGCGGATTGTCGCGCGACCAGACATCGCTTTATCCGAAGATCGACATCTTCTTCCCGGTGCACGGCAATGGCGATTACACTGGAGCGCAGTCGGAAACAAACGTTAAATGGAACTCGAAACGGCGATTCGCGGTTGCGGCGAATTGGTTTGACAGGTTAGAGCAATTTTTGCAAAACTCGGCGGTCGCTAAGCCGATCTTGAATCAGGTGGAGGGCATTCCTCCCGCTGAGTTCTTCGCCTTGTTCCAGACGCCGGCAATTCAGAACGAACATAGCGGGGAAAAAGAAAGGAAGAACCATGAATTCAATCATTCAGCTCAAAACAACTCCACCACTTCTCATCACGCTGGCACTTGTCTGCTTCGGGCTTTTACCCGGAGCACAAGCCGTCGTGCCAGCACCGGACGGAGGCTATGGCCCGCCCGCCTATGGCACAGGGAACACTGCAGAGGGGGAAGAGGCCCTTCTTAACCTGAGCAGTGGCGGTTTCAACACGGCCATCGGTTATCGATCGCTCTTTAGCGACATCATCGGCAGCTTCAACACCGCCGTCGGCGCTGGGGCGCTCTTTTCGAACATCGGAACCGAAAATACAGCCACGGGTGCCGGCGCGCTTTTGAACAACACCTTTGGCAATTTCAACACGGCCAACGGTGAGGCAGCGCTTTTTTTTAACACGACTGGCGACAAGAACACGGCCACCGGTTCTAGTGCGCTCGTTCAGAACACAACTGGTGACCAAAACACAGCCTCTGGCTGGCGAGCGCTCTGGAAGAACACAACAGGATTCTGGAACACGGCCGAGGGTTCTGCTGCGCTCACTTCCAATACTACCGGCGCACGCAACACGGCCAGCGGTAAGTCTGCGCTTTATAAAAACACAACTGGCAGCCTGAATACCGCCACCGGAGATGGCGCGTTGTTTAACAACACCACCGGTCAATCCAACACGGCCATCGGTGAGGATACGCTCGGGGAGAACACCACCGGCAGACAGAACACTGCCATCGGGTTTCAAGCCGGTCTCGACGTTAGCACAGCCGCCAACGTGATCTGTATCGGCTCGAACGTCGCAGGTGCGAACGTGAACAATACGACTTGGATTGGCAACATCTATGGCAGGACTACGCTAAACGCCACTACAGCGCCAGTCGTTGTGTCTGCTAACGGTCAGTTAGGCACAGTCGCCTCCTCAGAGCGGTTCAAGAAGGACATTGCTGCGATGCAGAAAGCCAGCGAATCAATCCTGTCACTTCGCCCGGTGACCTTCCACTACAAGACCGATACGACAGGCGCAGCGCAATTTGGCTTGATTGCCGAAGAAGTCGCAAAAGTGAATCCTGCGCTGGTGTTGCTGGACGAAGAAGGAAAGCCTTTCACGGTACGCTACGACGCGGTGAACGCGATGTTGCTCAATGAGTTTCTTAAAGAGCACCGCAAAGTCGAGCAGCTAACACAGGACTTTGAGTCAAAGTTTGCGGAGCAGCAAAAACAAATTGAAGCGCTTAGTGCAGGCTTGCAGAAGGTAACCGCGGACGTTGAAATGAGTCGCCCTGCACCGCAGATGGTCGTTAACGAACAATAATCGCAGCGCGGTCAAAACCGCATTGGGGGAAACTGCACAATGCCTCCATCGTGTGGCCACGGAATTGCTAGTCCGCTAACACCAGCAAACGCCCGGCCGGCGAAAGATTTTGAAAGTTGTGAAACGGTCAGCATTGCGGAAAGCGCGCACTGTTCCCTTCTTCGGTGCTCCGCGCAACTCTCAGTCGCGCGCGCGACATCAGCATAGACATCTTTTCAGACACAAATCGCGCAGCCGACAAACCCTCAGATTCGCCCTGTCGAATGTTAAAAGTTTAGATCCGACCCCAAATTTCCCCCCCCGAATGGTTAGACGCTTCGGCGTGCCTGCGAGACTGCATACGAAGTCAAAAGCCCGAGAGCTAAAGAAACCAGCGCAAAGAGACGCACCAAGCCCGGACCTTGCGAGGACCACAGAGCAAGAATGGTGTGCGCAAACTGAACCCCGACAAACGGCGTCAGCACGCCTCCGATCACAACCAAAACGCCAAAGATACGGAGAAAAATAGGAAGGCGTGATCCCGTCACCGCGCAGAGGAGCACGATGCCGATGGCGATCCGTAAAGACGCCGCGACGTAAAGCATAGGAGGAGACTGAAACAGGCGAACAACGCTAACAAAGGCATCGGGAGCGACAATGCCAAGCAGCCCCTGGATGATAAGAAACACGCCGATGACAAGAGCTATAACTGGGATCAAACGTGACGCTCTCATATGCCTAACGAGAAATAGGCCCCAAAAATCTGTAATTAATTGCAGATAAAATCTGTATAAGCCGGTTGCCTTTAGCGGGACCGATCACCAAAAGCGAACCCATGGCCTTGGCATCCGTATCGCCGACTGTTGCCGGCAGCAAGTCCAAAAAGACTCCTCGATCAGACGCGCGATGTCTTGCGGTTGAAGCATTACAGTCTGCGAACGGAACGAAGCGCTCGCCCGGCGAAAGATTTTGAGAGTTGTGAAACGGTCAGCATTGCGGAAAGCGCGCAGTGTCCATGAGCTTGCGGCGAATCGGTGCGGCAGGCGCAGGCGCGCTGAGCGCGCCGAGGTGTTCCTCCAGCCCGTCGCTTGGAAACGCGAACTTCGCGGTCCCTGTCGACCTGCGCGTCACGGCGACGGACTGCTTTTTTGTTTTAAATGTTTCGTTCACGTCTGCGATACTATTCCATATAGTCAGTGCCCATGGGAGATTTCGATCCGAAGGATCCATTCAAATCCATCCTAACAAAAATCGACGAAGGGGTACGGAAAAGCCAACTCATGTTGAGCTTCTATGGCGAACTCGCCGATGTGCCGGCAGGCGGATTCGCCTTCGCAACCGAGTTCGAAAAATTATGCGAAGTAATTGTCCCGCAGATCGGCGAGACGAAAACGCTTTTCCCGGAATTCACGCCGCACGACGAAAAGCTGCACATTGCGAACTTATTCGGGCTTGCCGATAAATTCTTTGAAAACAGCGGTTACGCTCGGCTTAATGTCGCAGAACTATTTTTGCTCGCGGCGAGTCTGTACGCGCACGACTGGGGAATGGCCATTGGCCGCGATGAAAAAGCGTATCTAGCCAGCGGAGCTGATCCATCGCTCCTCCGCGACACCTTCGTGCCATTACCGGACGAACGTGAGCGATTGCAGGCATTTGCCCGAATCGAGGGATTGCTTTCTGATGATTCGAAACCTTTCCCGCCGCTATCTGACGACCATCTGCGATCATATGTGCGGCAAACGCACGCTCGACGCAGCGGTGGACGCGTGCGCAAACATTTTGAACACGCGCCCGGCATCGGAGAAGCCCTCGCTCACATTTGCGAAGGCCATTGGCATGACTTTGCACTGCTCGATGATCCCGAACGATTCCATCGAGAGTACGAGGCCGCCGGATACACCGTTAATGTTTTGGTACTCACTCTCTACTTGCGGCTGATCGATCTGTTCCATATAACGGAAGACCGCACACCCTACGCTCTTTGGCGATTTGTTAGTCCGCATGACAAACGATCAGCCGCAGCATGGAAGAAACACCGCGCTCTTCATGGTGTAGCAATCAAGGCCTTTCCTCCGGGGCGTTCGATCAAAGTACAGGGGTTCACCGAAGACGAAGAAGTATGGGCCGCTTTGGAAGATCTTCGCCGATACTGCGACGCTCAAGTTCGACGCTCGCACGAGATTGCCGTACGACATGTTCATCCGCGGTATGCGTTTGATTTCATAAAGCTGGAGTGGGACGTGACGACGGGCAGCCTGAGGCCTGTTGGACTGCGCTTTGAATTCGATCGTGCGGCAATGTTTCGAATCCTAAGCGATGATATTTATGAGGGAGATCCTTACGTATTTTTGAGAGAGCTGCTCCAAAATGCGATCGATGCAATACGCATGCGTCAAGCGCGGTTGGCGCAAGTCGACAGACCAAGAACAAAGAAAAAACGAAGCCACGACCGATTCGACTCGACGATCTATTTCACAGCGCAACACGAATCGAACGGCGACATTCTGATTACATGTCGTGACAATGGGATCGGCATGGATGAACATGTGATCCGAAACTACTTTAGTGTTGCCGGAATCAGCTACTACCGGAGCAGCGAGTTTCAGAAACAGCACCTCAGTTTTGAACCAGTGTCCCGCTTTGGCGTCGGGATCCTGAGCTGCTTCATGGTTTCGGACACACTGCGGGTTCGCACATACCGGGATCCCCTTTGCGGGCCACCGATGGCGTATGTCGATACGCAATCATCTGTGAATGATCAACATCAAGCGCGTCGACTTGAAATCCGAATACCCGCTGTCGATCGACAGTTCGTAGTAACCGACGCCGCAGCATCATTGCAGGTCGGCACAGAACTTGAGTTAACTGTTTCTGCCAAAAAACTGAAGCAATCACCATCGATTTCGCGTCGCCTCAAAGGCTCAGCCCCCATCCAGGGAGACGCCGGATTCAACCGGATTCTCTGCATTACTGAATTTTTGGCCGATATCGCGGGGTTCGTTGAGTTTCCAATTCACGTTCGCGAAACTTGGCCTGGGCAAAACGAGCCGTTGCTGACGTTGATTCTTCATCCCGATCGCGACGGAAACGAGGTGTTACAAGAATATGATGGGAAACTTGTACTTCGGCATCTAACACGAGAATATCCGTGGAGCCTCGTGACCGATCCGGAATGCGTTACAGCTGCACAAAAACAACTAACAACGGAAACATTTGAGTTAACCGATTTGCTGCCTCAAGCAGGTTATGAAGGATGGATAACGTTCCCCACGCCGAAAGAAAAGAACTGGGATTTTGCCAATGTTGATCGAGATGCTCAGGTACCATCGGCGGAAGCGAAGTTTCAGCGGTATGATCGCGCTACCTTCAAAGCCATTGGAAGTCCGATATCGTGGATTGCTCCACAGAATTATTCTGAGCTGAAAGAGCGAGCGACAAACTTATTCGGAGTCTACCGAGATGGAATAAAGTTGCCCGGGCTTAACAAAGTAGCGTTTACGCAATCCGACGCCGTGCTTTCACTACCGGCACTGCAGGTGAATTTACCGTCGGAAACGTCGCCGCCGAATCTCGCGCGAACCTCGTTAGGACCTGAATCGGAGAACTGGGATAAGGCGATCCAGACCGCACTTCTCAAAAGACTGGCCGATACGCACATTAAAGATGCACTGGCACTAAAATCGGCAGAGCGACTTTTTAGGCTGGGATGGGTCGGGACCGTGTTTCGAACTGCTGCGCAGCCTTTGGCCACGATCGTTCCCGAACTAACGACGCCGACGCTTTGGCTCGTGTCACCCGGACAGCTCGAAATCAGAGAAGATGGGTTCCCGAGGGGCCACGAGGTATGCATCGTGCCGGAGGAAGCTCTCGATGTTGTTCATGCCCGTGTTTTGAAGCGCTTCTGTTGGACAAGTTTAACGTTGCCAGATCTCCAATGGCAAGGCCCGCCATCTCTATTATGGCAGTTTCAAGACCAAAGAACTAAACCTGTGTTATACGGTTCACAGCTCGCTACGCATTGGGCAGCCAAGCGGCTGGTTGTAAGTCGACTTCAGTTTCTTCAGCCACCGAACGCTGTTGCTCAATTGTTACGTCAAAACGTATGCACAAGTATTGAGCCTACGATTTCAGCTGAAATACAAAAAGAAATCGACGCGAGCGTTGATCCTCGTCGCGCACTCATCACACACCGGCGCGTCCGAGCAGCTCTTGAGCTGGCGCGCGACGATGCGCCGAATTTAACTGCCGAAGACCGCGATTTGCTCCATAAGGTCTTTCCATTCTTGCCGACGCGAAATCCGTCTGCTTTGCCTGTTCCGTTCGCCACACCTTTCAGCGAATATGCGGCAACTGCGCAAGGCGATTTCAACGTGCTACACAGGTTTGGCAAATCTTTGTGTTCAGCGCTCGGGGCGCTAGGCATTGCGGAAGCCGACGGTCGCTTCACAGCGGCGGAGCTACAGAAATTGCATCGAGATTGCATGACACACCGCTTTTGGCTTGAGCTTAGCGTGACTTTTGACATGGAAAAGTTTTCGGCACGACTTTTTAAAATCGTCGTTGAACGACAGTTGATGCCGGGATTTCAACCGCCGGTTGCGCCAAAGGCAGAAGAGTACGTGCCTAGCTTCGCGCGAAACACCGATCCGCGCGTGTTTGACCTCCGAAAACGCTATTCGCCTTCGGTGGCCCTTGGAGCTTTTGGTGGGCCTGTTCGGAATTGGCTGTAGTCTCTGCAAAGCGTGCGTGTTGCCTGGATGCGCTGTAGGAGCACTAACCGCGCGGAAGAGCGGGGTCAGATCTCAACTCCGAACGACTTCGCGAGCACGCAGTTGACATTTGTCTCCGGCGAGGGTGAATCGTTAAAATAGCTATATTCGTTAGGCCTTTCACTGCTTCGAAATCGCGGGCTTGCCGCGAAGGACATGCTTCGAATGCCGAAGCACCAGCCTTCGCCAAGGCTACGGCTTGGCAAGCGAATGACGAAGGACGAAGGAATGACGAAGCACGAATGCAACGTTCTTCCTCTCTCATGCTCGGAATCGGATGTTTGAAGTCTGAGTCACAATTCATCACTGTTTCGAAATGGACGGCTGCTTTCCTCGAAGGACGTTTTGCGCGCGTGTTATCCACGTTTCCAGGCCAGCATGATCCCGTCGCGTACGGTCAGGCAGACTGCGTAAAAGCTTCGCTCGCGCGTCCACTGACGAGATTGAACGTTTCCAGAAAGAATCATTTCCGTTTCCAAGCGAGCATCATTCCATCGCGTACTGTTAAACAAACATTCTCAACGCGGGAGTCGGCTTGGACGAGACGGTCAAAGGCGACGATGGCATGATCATCAGCATCCTTGGGCTCTACCACTTTCCCGCTCCAGAGAACATTGTCGCCTACGATCAATCCGCCGGGTTTGAGTAAGGGCAGGCACGCTTCGTAATAGTTTGAGTAATTAGCCTTATCGGCGTCGATAAATATCAGATCCAGCGGACCGGTCAGCGTCTTGATTGTGTCCAACGCAGGTCCCATTCGAATGTTAATTTTGTGTCCGTGAGGACTCTCAGCGAAATAGCGTTGCGCAATCGCCTCGGCTTTCGGATCGATTTCGCACGTGATCAGGCAACCATCATCTGGCAAGGCTTCGGCCATCATGAGCGCGCTGTATCCGGTGAACATTCCGAGCTCAAGAACGGTTCGGGCGCCGGTCAGCCGTACCAGCATTTTAAGAAAGCGACCCTCGATGGCATCGACCTGCATCTCCGGCCACTTCATCACTCGATAGGTTTCTTCCCGAAGACGCACATACAAGTCTGTTTCCGGCTCAGTGTGATCACGAGCGAATTGCTCGACCGCAACATCGATGAAGCGTTCCATATCAGTTGTTAAGGTCGCGGCGTCGCCGCAAGCCTGCCATCAAAAAAATCAGCCGTTGCTTGTAGGACCGCATCCAATCGCTCCAGCGGAGCAGGTCGTGTATTTTGTCGGGGATGATTAGCTCTTCGAACGCGCCGTTTTGAGCGCGCAGTTTTTCGACCAGATCGGTGGTTTGCTGGAACGGCACGTTACGATCATCATCGCCGTGAATGAAGAAAACGGGGCAGCGCCAGGTCGCGATGCTATCAGGTTTTGAATTCATCGAACGTAACCGGCTTGTGATGGAGGGCCGCAGCGTGCGCCTTGGCACCGTTCTGCGTGATCGTAAGCCGGCGGTTAGGTTAAACGCTACTTCCAAAGCATTTTTCTTGACGTCACACACCGTTTTTGGCAATCAAGGTTGACTAGCAGACGTCCCACTCCAAACCTCCACAACTCCATGCCGAAAGACGCAACGTCGGGCCTTCCTCAGCCGATTTTTAACGAGGGAAATCTCACCCCTGATCCGACGCGCTTCAAGACGGCCCACCCCTCGGACACACGCCAATACAAGGAAATTGAAAAGCTGTTAAAGACGCAAGTTGTGGGATTCGATCCGTCGCGCGTTGCGCCGGACGAAGTCTTTCAACTGGAATCAGCGTTTGGGCCGCACGGTCCCGAGATTGTAAAAAGAATTAAGACCGCGCGAAAGATTATCTTTCACGCCGCCGGCGATACTGGTGCTTCGAATGAAGGGAAGTACGGGAACGAGATTACTGTCGCTGATCAGGTGACGAGCGACTGCCGAACGTCTAACACAGCGAATCGACCTGCCTTCTTTTATCATCTGGGAGACATCGTTTATAACTTCGGAGAGCCGAAGTATTACTACGATCAGTTTTACGATCCGTTTCGGAACTACCCGGGCCCGATTTTCGCTATTCCCGGAAACCACGATTCGTTCATCATTCCGGGGACGCCCGAAGAAGATGCGCCTTTGAAAATTTTCGCGAGAAACTTCTGCGCCTCGCAACTATCGATCACTCCCGAGGCGGGCTCTCTTCATCGAACTGCAATGACTCAACCCGGGGTCTACTTCGCGCTGGACGCGCCTTTCGTTCGGATTATCGGGCTGTTCAGCAACGCTCTCGAAGATCCTGGAGTGATTTCCAGCGAAAAAGGTAAGTGGGCAAGCGTTCCCAACTCTCAGCTGGATTACCTTCGAAAGCAGCTTGCTCGCATTAAGAGCGAAAATTACTCGGGCGCCGTCCTTCTGGCCGTGCACCATCCACCGTTTAGTTACGCGCCTCCTCCCAAAAGCGGCGGAGCTGGTGGTAACCACAGTGGCAGTCCAAACATGCTTCGCCAGATCGACGCGATCTGTAAGGCAGAGGGCGTTTATCCTCACGCAGTTCTTTCCGGCCACGCTCACAACTATCAACGCTTCACGCGCACGATACGCTTCAAGGACAAAGATCTTACCGTTCCTTTCATCATCTGCGGAGATGGTGGACACAACGTCAACAAGTTGGTCAAGAGCAGGCGAGGGCAGGTGGCGCGGGAACCGTATTTCGGCGTTAACGTTGACTATTTGGAATCCAACCCCGCCGTTGAAGCGAAGAGTTTAGTTCTACAACACTACGACGACGTGAACTACGGGTATCTGCGAATTACCGTGGACAAGACGCTGCTTCGTATTGGCTTCCAGCAAGTCGCTAAGATGAGTATTCCGCAATCACGTATCGACATGGTAACGGTGGATCTTGCATCGCGAACAATCGTCGCCAACTGAATCGATCGAGTCTTCAAGTTTCCACCTCATCTTGATTCGCCCTACGGGGATGCTGTAACGACACGAATCCGGCCGGATCGGCGAAAGATCGAGCCGCCTATGGATCATCACTGACAAGGATACACTGGTCCGCTTATTGCCGTTCGCCTGAGGCAGGCAATTCGCGGTCGAAGAATTCGGCGGCGGCGCGGTAGGCGCGGATCCAATCGCTCCAGCGGAGCAGGTCGTGGATTTCGTCAGGGATAAGTAACTCCTCGAACGCGACTCTTTGGGCGCGCAGTTTTGCGTTTAAATAGCTACATCGTTAGGCCTGTCACTGCTTCGAAATCGCCACCGCAACAACGCCGATCATAAAGATGAATGTTCGTGACGACCCGAATCGCTTCGTCATTGTTTCTTTTCCTCGCAGAGCTTCTGGAAACGTGGGTCGCCACGCAAAGAGTCCCATTTTGGATCGAGCCTTAGAAGCGCCGGCGTAACGCAGTCATGATACGGAATCTCCAAAAGATGCTGCAGCGTTGAAATCGCGCGGTTCTTGTCGCCGACGAAGGCCTCGACGAACGCCAACTGCTCCTCGAACGTAGGCCCATCCACTGCATCCTTCGCGCTTGGCAGGAGGGTGATCGCACGCTCAGCTTCTTTTATCGCGGCATCCTTGTCGCCAAGGAAGGCATGAACTAGTGAAAGACCTGCCGCAATAGGCGGGCTATTCGGGGCCTTCTGGGAGAACTTTTCTATCGGAGGCAGCATTTGTTGAGCAGTGGCTCGCGCGCCGGCAATGTCGCCGGCACATTCCTGGGCGACAACCAGAGACCCTTGATCAAAGAGCCTTTCGATTGCAGGCAGGTCGCTCGATTCAGTGAGCAGGGTATGAATCCATCGAATGGCCTCATCGCAATGGCGCTCTAGAAACAACTGGTTAATCTTTGTTTGGAGGACAGGAAATGAATGGGTCTCTTGGTTTATGCCAGCCAGCAATTTTCCGGCTTGTTCCAGGTTAGCCTCGGCCTGATAAACTCTTGCCTCGGACGCGATGGCGTTGGGGTCATTCGGGACAATGTCCAATACCCTGTCGTAGGTTTTTAGCGCGGCCGGGAATTGCCGAAGCCACGCGTAAGTCTCTGCGGCGTTCGCCAGCCATTGAGTGTTGCGCGGATCGAGCGCAAGAGTTTGCTCCCAGTAGGCAACGCTTTTATCCCACTGTCCCTGTCGTCGTGCGATTAAGGCGAGAGCACCCGGGACTTCGCTGCTTCCCGGCAAAAGTTCCCGGACGCGGCCGAACGTTGTTTTGGCAAGCTCGTAATCCCGCAGCACCCAGTATTGATAGTAAGCCTGCGCAAGCAGGGTTTCGGGCGAGTTCGGCTGGAGTTTTTGCGCGGTGTTGAAGGCCCGCTCCGCCGCGTCACGGCGTGCGGTAGTTGTATCTAGACCGCCGAAATACACTTGGGAGTTCGCACGAGAGAGTCTGGCCCAGGCGAGCGCAAAAGTTGGATCCAGTTGCACTGACTGTTCGTAATAGCCGACGACCTTCTCTGAATCGGTGGGAGAGGACGCGCGTACTTCAAGAGCTAACCCGCGAAGGTAGGCGTCGTAAGCCTCTGAATTGTTTGTCGGCTTAGCCGCCAGGGCTTGTTGCTCGCCGCCAGTCAGCTTCGCTTGCAACGCATCAGCGATTGCTTTGGCCATTTCGCTCTCGACCGCAAAGATGTCGACGAGCTTGCGGTCGTAAGTATCGGCCCACAGATGCGAATCGCTGGCTACCTGGATGAGTTGGACGTTGACGCGCACCTGATCGGCAGCTTTCTGGACGCTGCCTTCCAGGATGTTCGCGACGCCAAGCTGCTTCGCGATCTCGGAGAGATTGCCCGGCTTGCTCTGATATTGCTGCGTTGAGGTGCGCGAGATCACCTTCAAATCCGCAATTTTCGCCAGCCTGGTGATAATCTCGTCCTGAATACCCGACGCGAAATAGGCGTTGTCCGGATCGCGGCTCAGGTTGTCGAACGGCAACACGGCAATTGATTTTGAGGAAACCTCAGCCGACACGCTTTGCTTCGTAGACGCGGTGAAGCGGCCAAGGAAGAAGAGGCCGGCCGACGCCGCTCCCGCGATCAAAACCACGTAAATCCACGCGCGACTTCGCGAGCGTGGCGCGGGAGCTGCATCGGCAACTTCAGTTCGCTTCAGACCTTCCGGTGTCAGCTCAAACGCCCACGCGATCACGAGCGCGATTGGAAAACCGATGATAATCAGCAGCACGACAAGCCGCACCGCCCAATTCGGAACTTCGAAGAACGGAAAAACCTGAGTCGCGACTTGAATCAAAAGCCAGGCGACGACCGCGTAGGCGACGGCAACTTTGTAAACGTTGCGCCGCTTCAGCTCAGTGAAGAATTTTTCCAGGTTCATCTCTGATGAACATTGCGGCCTTACTTTGGCCGCAAACGGGAAGATGTCGATCTTTGCGGGGTGAGGAACCAGGGTCTGATCTTCACTTCCCACTTTGCGCTACGGGAACGAATAGGGGGTCGGACGTCATTTATCGACAACGAATGAAGGAGGGGAGGGTCGCGTCTGAGGTTCGGAGACATTCACCCACGGTCGCAACCGCAATCAGGGCGGCGGGCTGAGTAGGCTATTTTACATTCGCCTTCGGCGAGGGTGAATCGTTCAAATAGCTCATCGTTGGCCCTGTCACTGCTTCGAAATCGCGGGCTTGCCGCGAACGGGCGGCTCTGAGAGAATTGAGCTGTGCGGATATTCGTTAAAGAGCTTTCGTCTATAATGGAATTAGGCGAAATACGTTCGTATAATCGTCGTTAGACCGGCGAAGCTTGTGCAGACCTCATGTCACAGCCGAATTTCGACCAGCCGACGGTTCTAGTCAGCTATCGCGGATTCCCACTTTTTTTGAGACATGGATGAGTTCAGTTTCATCTCGGTTTTAATCTCGGTCATCCTCGGTTTGGCCGTCACGGAAATCCTACAAGGGTTTCGCGGGTTACTGCTGTCGCGAACACGCATTCAAATTTACTGGCCGGTGATTGGGTGGGCTTTCCTAGTACTCCTCGTCTGTTTTGAGTACTGGTGGTCGATGTTTAGAATGCGCACCCATCACGATTGGACTTTTCAGCAATTCGCAATAATGGGGTTGCAGACGACCCTCATTTACATGGTCGCCGGATTGGTTTTTCCAGATTTCCTCGGGGAAGCAATTATCGATCTAAGAGAGAGCTTATACGCGCATCGCCGCTGGTTTTTCTCACTCGCCGTCGCCATCATCGCGACGAGCGTATGCAAACATCTCCTCCTGGATGGCAAGCTCCCAAACCCAACGAATCTCGTATTCTACGGATTCTTCGGTGTGACACTATTCATTGGCGCACTGACGCGCCAGGAGTGGTATCATAAGATGTTAGTCGTAGTTACCAACGCTGCTTTTGTTCTCTACATCGTTCTGTCTCATGTGCGGATGCGGTAATTAGTGCAATTCGAAACCCGACGAGCTGCGGTCTAACCAATCTGCAGCTAACCGCTGGCCGGTTTAGAAAATTTCTAGATGACAGCTTCAACTTTAAAATTCGTAGCACGGCTCGCTACCGTCAGCGATGGCTTAGCTTAGTCTCGTTAGACCTGTCACTGCTTCGAAATCGCGGGCTTGCCGCGCAGGAGATACTTCTGGACCTTGCCGGTGGCTGTTTTTGGCAGCTGTTGGCAAACCTTGGAAAAAACGCTCCCGCAATCTTACAAGGTTCGCATAAAGGCCACTACGTCGGCCTTCTCCTGCTCGGTCAATTTCCGATCGAGCACGAGATTAAAATATTCTACCGTGTCCTCCAGCGTGAGTAGCCTGCCGTCGTGCAGATAGGGAGGCGTGTCTTTGATCCCTCTTAGCGGAAAAGTTTTTATCGGTCCGTCCGACGCCATCATCATTCCGTTAACCAAGTGCTGCTTGTAGAAATGGTCGGCCTGCAGGTTGTGCATGGTGTTGTCCGTGTAATGCGGAGGCGTATGACAAGAAGCACACTGCGCTTTGCCGAAGAAAATTTCCTGCCCGTGCAGTTCTTGAGGGCTAGCTTTCTTAGGATCAAGTTTTCCATCCCAGGCCAACTTCGGAGCTGGAGGAAAGTCCAGCAGCTCCTGAAATTCAGCCATAAAATGAACCTGGCTGCCGCGTTCCAAGACGTTCACACCTTTCTTCGTCGCGATGACCGGATCGCCATCGAAATACGCTGCCCGCTGCTCGAACTCCGTGAAATCCTCGACTGTTTTCAACGCTCGCTGCGAGCCAAACAACCTTTGAATGTTAACGCCGCGTAATGCTGGTGTTTCGATCCGATGGCGAAACTCTTGCGGCCGAATGTCGCCGACGAGATGGAATGCCCCGTTTGAACCGCCGTTCGCATGACAATCAAAGCAGGTTACACCGCGGCTCGCCTTTTCCGAACGGCGGTCATCTGTTTGATTGAATTGTTGTTGCGGGAACGGCGTGAGCAACAGTCTCAGTCCCTCGATTTGTTTCGGATTGAGAATGCCGTTAAAGATCTCATAGAAGTTATCAATCGTGACTAGCTTTCCTTTTGAAACGTCGCCCAGATCGGGACGGGACGTCAGATAGATAGCAGGTGGGAACTCCGGAAGAAAGTGTTCGGGAAGATCGAAGTCCAGGTCGAAGCGAGTTAGGTCGCGCTGCTCTTGTTTTATCAGTTCCTGAATCTCAAAGTTCGGGAAGACCATGCCCCCCTCGGGGTGGTTGGCATGGGGCAGAGGCAGAAATCCTTGCGGAAATAGATTCTTGTCACGGATCTGGTCCGGGGTCATGTCAGCGAGTTGGCCCCAAGTAACACCCGAGGGCAATTTCACTCGCACACCTTCCTGAAGCGGTTTGCTGCGATCCATTACCGCTCCCTTGGCCGGGCGGTTACTTAGGTCATAACGTTCTGCCAGCAAATCCATCTGTCGTTTCATTATTCCAGGCTTCGCTTCGCTCATGCGGTTGCGGACAGTGGAAAAACTTTCTTTGTCTACGACTGGCAGATAGCTCGATTTTTGCGCTGGCGCAGGGGTTCGTGGCGAATCCTCCGCGAACAGCGAGACGATCACGATACTGATCGTAAGCATTGGGATTGAAAAGAGCAGCCATTTGAAACCTTTGATCGTACGCATAGTTCCTCCCGGTCTAAATTGCCTGCTTCCAGCAGCTTTGAGGAAAAGAATAGGACCGAGAAAAATTCGAGTCAATCGTATAATCGAACGCAATAACCGCCACTGCTGTTAACGGTAGTGGGTCAGTTTGAAAATTAATTTCTCTGCGCTTTCGATTCGTGGCAATGTTGGATATGCCCAAATCCAGGCGCAAATCAAAAACCCAGCCGAAGAAAGGCAAGCGCGACTTTGCGCAGACCGCTTTCTCCGTTTCCCAAAAGGCGACCAGAGCGAAGGTCAATTCGCAGCGTCATTCCCGTTCGGGTCGTGGTAAATAATTTTACGCAGCGGACGCAGTCCAGTTAATATCGTCGAAGGTCGATTGAATCGGGGTTTTCTTGAATACCCGATCAAATTTCTTACGAAAATCATCCATGTTGTCGCAGAGCTTCATAATCGTAACGCCCCAAGGTTGTCGATGTTGCTTAGCTGGACGTTTCGTCATATTTCGGCAACTCGTCCTGTCACGGCAACGCCAATGGCAATTTCTGCCACGCATACGACAAGATACGGTGCTCGCCACTTACGGGAGAGGAGTAGGGTGCAATCATGAACTTTGGGGGGAGTGGGCAGCGGCTTAAATGCGGGGAACACAGGTGCCGATTGACGTAATCAAGCCGACCCTGCCTGCCCATTTTCGCCCTAATTTTCAAACTGACCCACTACCCTGTTAACTGCCCGAACTATCCGCTTTGTCGTTCGGGGTGGCTGTCGATCGTCCGCCTACACCATGAAGCGATTTCCACTCGCCGCGATACATTCGTTAGGCCTGTCACTGCTTCGAAATCGCAGGCTTGCCGCGAAGGACATGTTTCTGGACCTTGCCGGTGGCTGTTTTCGGCAGCTCGGACACAACAATAGAGGACAGACGAATGACGAAGCACCAACCTTCGCCAAGGCTACGGCTTGGCAAGCGAATGACGAAAGAATGACGAAACCAGAATGCAATGTTCTTGCTCGTGCTCATGCTCATGCTCGGAATCGGATGTCTGAAGTCTGAGGTCAGAATTCGTTCCGGGGCTTCTAGCGTGCGCAGGTTGGGAGGCGGCGTTCAATCCAATTCTGACTAAATGCGAGCAAACGAAGAATTCATGCTTTCTTTTTATCCAGAGTCCCTCCTCAATAAGGCCGAAATAGACGAAACGGAGTTTCGTCGAATTGTAGTTAGGCGTTCACATCGCTAGTCATGTCCGAACAAATCTCGCTTGAAGGTCCAGTCGAACTCATCGACGGGAAGCTGACTCTGCAGATTCCGCTCGCAGCTGGCGGCGATAAGCTGGCTCCGCTCGCACGCGGCATCGGAGAAGTCGCCGGGGAAGACCTCGTCATAGTGATCCAGCCCTGGCTTGCAGAGAAGCTTCGGATCGGCGTCGGCAGTCTCGTGCATGTCGACAACTGCAACGGAAAGTTTACGATTACCCGAAGCGCGAAGAATGATGAACCCGAAGCAACGCCAAACTCCTAACCAAGCGTGCAGCTAACCGCCACTCGGCGCACGTTCACGTTTTGAGATGATTAAAACAGTTTCAGTCGCAGCCACACTCGGTCTCAGTGGCGGTAGCTCAGCTTTTTCTTGTTAGGCGACTCAGAACGCCGCGTGAAACCAGCAATCATTAACACCATTCAAGACTATGTTATCCAACAATAAGAAAATGATCGCCGTAATCGGCGCAACAGGGCAGCAGGGAAGTGCAGTGGTTTGTGCCCGCAGACCGGTGCCGTGCCCGAGATTCCGCGTATGAAAGACACTATTACCCCCACTCTCAT
>Ga0193750_1000188_pt1 | contig 17898 bp, 11 predicted proteins | sample L1c1metaG_FD_160569 | JGI IMG/M metagenome (GOLD analysis project Ga0193750, IMG submission 160569) | Soil microbial communities from a riparian zone of the East river system, Colorado, United States - L1c1 | ecosystem: Environmental > Terrestrial > Soil > Riparian zone | place: USA: East River... | reverse complement strand
GCCACTGATATTCTCGCTGGCTGTCATGAGACGTGACTGCGGCAGGATCTCGAGGCTCACAAAACTGATACCGATAGCATCTGCAGCCCTGTAATGTCTCGGATCAGGAGGTAGAACGAATGCGCCTCGATCCGAGGCAATTCGCTGCAGGACGTCCCAGAACTTTCACCGCCCGAAACTGCTTTCCTCGGTTCATCGCCAGCCCGCATTCTACGAACCCCAACGTTCCTATTCCGGGATGAACCTAGGTTCACAGTAGCTCCGGCTGATTCCTCTCCCCACTGGTTCTCGGTGCTGCGTCTTTCGTTACCTTTCGGTCTCGGGTTTGAAACTGTAATGTCACCCTTAATTAGGCGCCGCAGCGTCCTCCTTATATTTCGGAGGCTCCAGTGCAACCAAGATTAATAGCAGCCGTCCTCGGCCTAACCCTCTACTTTCTCGCGGTAGTGGGTTGCGGTGGAAATCCCCAGCAAACCCAAACCAATGGTACGTCAATCAAGACGCAAACTAATCACTCGCGCGCCGACGGCGGATCTGGAGACGGTTCCGGCCATCGCGATGGCGGCGGATCAGGCGGTGGAAGCGGTTCAGGCGGTTCAGGCGGTTCTGGCGGTTCTGGCTCGGATGGCGGCTCAGGATCCGGGGGAAACTGCGGCGGCTCAACTGCAGCGGATTTTTATGTGGCTACAAATGGAAAAGACAGCTGGTCGGGAACTCTTGACACCCCCAATGGCGACGGCAGCGACGGTCCTTTTGCCACTTTGAATCGCGCACGTCAGGCGATACAGGGCATGCCCGGCGGCAAGCACAGCGTCATGCTCCGCGGTGGAAACTATTTCCTGGGTGCGCCGGTTGTCTTTTCTGCTGCCGACTCTGGAGCAGCCGGAAACCCGATTGTCTACGAAAGCTACCCGTGTGAAACAGCCGTAATCAGTGGCGGCAGACAGATCACCGGATGGACCAACGTCTCCGGCAATGTCTGGACCGTCCCCTTGAGCTCCAGCAGCTATCAGAATTTCGAAGGACTCTTCTACAACAGCCAACGCCGGTACCGGCCACGTACCACCTTGAACTCGTTCCTCTTCAATGCAGGCCCAGTCTATTCTCCCGTACAATCCAGCAACTGCAGCGTGCTGGTGAACGGCCAGTGGGAGTGTTTTGACCGGTTCAATTTCAGTGGAAGCGACATCGCTTCCAGCTACCACAGTATCGCCTTGGGTGACGTCGAGATCCTGGATTTCGAAAAGTGGACAATGAGCCGGATGCGTCTGCAGTCTGTGGATGCAAGCAATCACATCGCATATCTGACTGGACCCACGGCGCCTGATCCAAACAACTACGGCTTTCTGACCGGCCATCGCTACCTGATTGAAAATGTCCAGGAGGCGCTCAACCAACCTGGACAATGGTATCTGGATCGCTGCACCAATCCTCCGGCCTGCACCAGCAGCGGCGGGACTTGGACGCTGACCTATCTGGCACAGACTGGCGAGAATCCGGCCGTCGACGAAGTGATTATTCCGCAGCAATCGCAGTTGTTGATTGCGAACGGTCTGCAAAACGTTACCTTCAACGGGATCACATTCGCCCACGACAACTGGCTGCCTTTGTCCAAAGGTCTAGGCGACACGCAAGGAAGTTTCGGCGTAACCGCCGGTCTGAGCTTCAATAACTCCAGCAACATCATTTTTGACAGCGTCCATGTAACCCACACCCAGGGCTGGGGAATCGAGTTTGTCGGCGACACCAAAGGCAAATCGACCAGCAATCAGGTGGTGAACTCCACCCTGTCGGACTTGGGCGGCGGTGGAATCCGTATTGGTAAGCGGGCTTCTGCCATCGATACCGAGACCAACGTGCCGCAGTACAACCTGATTCAGAACAATTTGATTGTGTCCGGCGGACGCGTCATTCCGTCGGGTATAGGAACGGGCGTGTGGGTCGGCAACTCGCACAACAATACGGTCACCCACAATGAGATCAATGATTTCTATAGCGGCGCCATCCGAATCGGCTTCATGTTGAATATCAGCCAGGGAGTTGGCAACGCCCACGACAATATCGTGTCTTATAACCTGCTCTACAATCTCGGCCAGGGTGTAACCAGCGATATGGGCGCCATATATTTCGCAGATTCGGCAAATAAAGGAAACATGGCTTTAAACAACGTCATTCATGACGTAACCCACAACTGGCAAAACGCGGACGGCTACGGGGCCCACGGCATTTACTTCGATCAGGGTGCGTCCAATGTGGTGGCGCGCAATAACCTGGTGTACCGTACCTCCGGCGCAGCGTTCTTCAACAACATCTCCGACAATGTGAAAGACATCTATCCCCAGAACAACGTGGTGGACAATAACATCTTCGTGATGGGCTACAAGGCAATCCAGCGCGGCGCGGACGCGCCTTCGACATTTAGCTTCACTCACAATATCGTATACATCGACAAAGGGACGATCCAGGGTGGCAAGTGGTCTTGTTTCGACGTGGGCGGCACCGGCTTGCCAGTGCCGTGCTCCACCCGGTTCTTTCTGGACAACAATGTTTATTTCTTTACCGATGGAAAAACAGCTAGCTTTCAGACGACCACGCCTCCCGGTTATACCAAGACCTCATACAGCCTGAGCCAGTGGCAGAACATCGGGGAGGACGTGCATTCCCTGAACCAGGATCCGATGTTCACCAACCCAGCCGCCGATGACTATACCTTGCAGCCCGGTTCGCCGGCCTTCCAGCTCGGATTTGTGCCATTCGATTACACTCAGGCGGGAAGGACAACATCTGGCCGTTTCACGGCGTCACAGCCGCCACCGGCATTTCCGCTGCAGTTGATGCAAACCTTTTAGGTCGGAAAGTTCCTGAAAAATGTTGCCCGGATAGTGGACTTTTTTGAACAAAACAGCCCACTACCGGCTTCCTTCGCCTTGCTTGAAAATACTGAATCGGTATATTCTCCGCCAGTATGCTCGATTCGGTTCGGCGGATTAGTATTTTCATTCTATTGGCTGCGGTTATCCTTCTCGCCTTCGCTCTATCCACCTTTCAAGCTCTGGATCTCGCCGCTGCGGCGCAAACTGACGTCCGCGCGGGAAGAGCCGATTTCTATGTCTCACTGGAAGGGAAAGATAGCTGGAGTGGAACACTGGAGGCTCCCAATAGGGCCAAGAGCGATGGGCCTTTTGCAACTTTGGACCGTGCCCGTAGAGCGGCCCATGAGTTGAAGAAAGGTTCGCGCAATACTCCGATCATCGTCATGGTGCGCGGAGGAACCTACTTTCTGTCTGCTCCGCTTAAGTTTGATCGAGGCGATTCCGGCAAAGCGAACGCACCCGTCGTCTACGACGCCTATCCCGGCGAGAAGCCCGTCGTCAGTGGCGGCAGGCGAATTACCGGCTGGAGCAATCCTTCCGGCAACACCTGGACGGTCAAGCTGAACTCAAACGAATACCAGAATTTCGAGGGATTGTATTTCAACGACGAACGCCGTTATCGACCACGCACCACCGACAACAGCTATTTGTACGTACAGCGGCCCGTAATTGTTTCAGAGCGCTCCGAGGCTTGCAGCCAACCGCCGCAGCAGCCTGGCGGGGAGGGGGGAGGCCGCCCGGGGCAAGGGCCAGGACGCGGACCCGGGGCGAGACCACCTTTTGGCGGTCGCCGGCCCGGAGGTCTGGGCGGTCGCTTTCCTTTCCCAGGTGGCGGTCCGGGCGGACAGCGGCCTACAGGTGGTCAGGGAGGCCAAGGAAGGATGGGAGAGGGCGGCTTCGTCTGCTTTGATCGCTTCTACTACAAAGGCGACGACATCGGGGCGAACTATCACGGCATGGCGCTGGGTGATGTAGAAATTCTCGACTTCGAAAAATGGACGATGAGCCGCTTGCGCCTGAAATCTGTGGACACGGACCACCACATCGCGTACACGACAGGTCCAACCTTTTTGGCATCGAATATCTCCGGCTTTTTCCCCGAGCATCGCTACCTGATTGAAAACGTCAAAGAAGCGTTAAAGAAACCCGGAGAATGGTACCTGGATCGTTGCACCGACCCGCCCAGTTGCGCCAACAGCGAAGGAACTTGGACGCTCACCTACCTGGCCAAACCGGGGGAGAACCCTAACCAACAGCCCGTGATCGTCCCGCAGTTACCCCAGTTGCTGGTGGCGGAGGGACTGGAATATGTCAGCTTCAAGGGCCTGACGTTTTCCCACGACAATTATCTGCCCGGACCGGAAGGACTGGGAGACTTTCAAGGTGGGCCCAAAGTGCCAGGCGCTCTGAGCTTCGTCGCCTCCAGTCACATCGTGTTTGACGGCGTCATCGTGAATCACACTCAAGGGTGGGGCATAGACTTCAGTGGTGCCAGTCTCTCCAACCAGATCGTGAACAGCGCCTTGTACGACATCGGCTACGGAGCAATCCGAATAGGCCGGCGGACCAGCAACGGTGGCGATAGTGAAGACCAAATCCCCGGTCTCAATGTTGTCGAGAATAATCTCATCGTCGGAGGCGGACGCTTCATCCCATCCGGCATCGGCACCGGCGTGTGGATCGGCAACGCGCACAACAACACCGTCACTCATAACGAGATTTCGGATTACTACGGTGGCGCCATCCGCATCGGCTTCAAGCTAAACATCACTGATGGCATCGGCAATGCGCACGATAACGTTGTGTCCTTCAATCACGTGTACAACCTTGGGCAGGGCGTTACCAGCGACTTCAGTGGAATTTATGCCTCAACCTCCAACACCAAGGGCAACCAGATCCTCAACAATGTTATTCACGACGTAATCCACGATCCCGGCCCCGGCGGTTACGGAGGCCACGGACTTTACTTCGACCAGGGCGCTGCCAATATCCTGGCTAAGAACAACTTGATTTACCGAGTTTCCCAGGCTGGAATATTTATCAACTTTAATGAACGCTTTGACGGCGATACTCCGCAAAATGACGTGATCACCAACAACATCTTCGCCTTCTTCAGGAAGGAGCTGGTACGACGAGGCGGTTCCAACCGGTCGACGTTCGCTTTTACCCATAACATCGTTTATTTCAACCAGAACGAAATGCAACACAACAATGGCAAATGGTTGTGCTTCAATGATTGCGTCAGCCGATTCCTGATGGACTACAACTTATACTGGAGCCCAAAAGGGACAAGACCCGAGTTCATTACCAACGATGAGAGCAATCCTCGCGTGCCCATCCAGCACGATCTTAGAGATTGGCAGCGGCTGGGAGAAGACACTCACTCGTTGACCGCGGATCCCATGTTCGTAAATCCGCACTATCCGGATGATGATTTCACGCTTAAACCGGGATCGCCAGCTTTACAGATCGGTTTTGTTTCGTTTGATTATAGGCAGGCCGGACGCAGCCATTCTGTACTAAGAGCACCGCCGGTGCCGCCTGCGTTTCCACTTCAGTTAATCGATCCCAATGACTTCTGAGGACTTGCACGATTTTCGAGAAGCAGTGGTCGGTGGCCAGTGGCCAATAGCTGGTAAGGACAATTCAGGCTAAAATTTGATTCTTCCCTTTGACTGGCAACTGACCACCACTGGCCACTGCCCAACGGAATCTGGCTAATGAAAAGCGAAAGGATGCTTCCAATGAACCGGCTCTCACGACTGATCAGTCTTCTCGTGATGTTTCTCTGGCTTTTTGTGTGGACGGGTTTAATTCATGCGCAGGGCAACGAGCGCATGTGGAGAGCGGCCGCCTTTGGCGATCTGGAGGCGGTGAAGTCTGCCGTGGCGCAAGGGGCCAACGTTAACTTCAAAGGCCCTGGGGGATTCACGCCCATGAACGCTGCCGCCCGCAACGGTCACCTCGAGGTCGTTAAATATTTAGCAGAGCATGGCGCCGATATCGACAAGAGTGACAACAACCGTGACAAGACACCCCTTCTGGCCGCTTCTTTCAAAGGACACTTCGACATTGTCAAGTATCTGGTCGAAAAGGGTGCTAAGGTCAACGCCCAATCGATCAATGGATTTACACCACTCCATGATGCGGCATACGTGGGCAATCTTGAAATCGTCAAATACTTAGTGGAACACGGTGCCAATGTCCATATAAGGAACAAACACAATCAAACTGCGGCCGAAACCGCAGTAGAAGGCTCACGCAGAGCCGCGGCGAATGGCAGGACAAACGCCACACCTGAGGACTATGAAAAAGTAATCAGCTATCTGAAGTCGCAAGGTGGCGACTAACAGGATCCGCGAACTTCAATGAATTTTAATGAATAAGTTCTCTTCGGGGGCTGCAGGAGCCGCCGCTAACCTAAGCCGTTACAATAGGATAGAGGCCGCGCAACATTTTCCCGGATAAGGGGTTTGTGTCCCATGGTCAGCATTACAACAATCACAAGGAAGGTAAAGGAGGGCAGGAATGAAGAAGCAAATCAAGGTGTTGTTATTGAGCGTGACCCTTGCGGTCTTCGCACTTCCCGTCGTCGCTCAAGTTTCTGAATCGGCTGCTAATCCAGAGTCGACTGCTAATACTCCGGAAGCTCAGGAGAATGTAAAACCCTTAAATCAGTTTGACAAATATCTCTCGGAGAATCCGGACGTTCGGAAAGACCTTGTAAAAAACCCGTCGTTGTTGAACGACCCGACCTATCTGAGCCAGCATCCGGGGCTACAGAAATTTGAAAGCGAGCATCCTGGCTTCACCAAGGCGGCGAAAGAAGATCCGACTCGCGCTGTACACCGCGCCGACAAGCAATTTCATCGCGAAAACCGGGCGCGACGCAACGCCAAGCACAATCCCAATCCGCGCGTACCGGCGGCTAAGTAATCTAAATGCATTGCGTTTTGTAGCGTAGCTCTACGAAGGGGCTGCTCAACGGCCCCTTCGGCCCGTACCATACCATTCACCAAAAACCTTGGCAGACTTGCTCACATGAAAACAGAGCCGCTTCCATGTAGAAGCGGCTCTCTCAGTTTTACAAATCAGGAAAATGCGATCGTGCTAGATGCCAGTGCCGGCTAACTTTACAGTTTGAGGGCTGCCCCCACCATCATCATTGACGTTCAAGGTGGCGCTTCGTGCTCCTATGGCGCCGGGAGTGAAGACCACACTAATCGTGCAACTTGTCTTCGGTGCGACGCTGGCACCGCAGGTGTTGGTTTGAGTGAAGTCTGGTGGATTGTTGCCAGTGAACGTCATGCTCGAAATGTGTACCGTGAGAGTGCCGCTGGTGTTGGTCAGGGTAACAGTCTTAGGCGGACTTGGAATGCCCACCGTTTGCTGCCCAAAAGATACGCTGGTCGGAGCCAGCTTAACCGCCGTACCAGTGCCAGTCAGTGACACGCTCTGCGGACTCCCCGGCGCATCGTCAGTAATATTAACGGCGCCGGTGCGGGTTCCGATACCGCGCGGTTTGAAGTTCACGCTGATTGTGCAACTGGCTCCTGACGCAACACTGCCGCCGCAAGTATTGGTTTGCACAAAATCTCCACTGGCCGTGATGCTGGTAATCGTGAGCGTGGCATTGCCCGTATTAGTAAGTGTGACATTCTGCTGAATACCGACGGAACCGATGGCCACGACGCCGAAAGTAAGACTAGTGGGAGACAAAGTCACCGCTGGCGTGCCGGCGATCACCGTCTGGGTGTATGGCGGCGCAGTGTTGGCATTGAAAACCGTGTCCCCAGAATAGATTGCGCTGATGATGTGAGAACCGCCTGCCAGGCTCGACGTGGTGAAGCTGCCCTCTCCAGCACTGATCGGCGACGACCCGATGATAGTCGAGTCTGCCATGAAGGTGATAGTTCCCGTCGGCGTTCCGCCATTTCGTAGACCGGCCGCGATAGTTGTAGTGAATGTGACTGACTGCCCAATAACCGACGGATTTACGGAACTGCTGGTCGTCATTCGTGTGCCGCCCGTATTCAGCAGCGTGGTAACTGTCTTGCTGCTGTTATTGGCGACACTGAGGTCGAGCGCCCCATCTCCATTCACATCCGCAACCGCAATGCTGATCGGATTCGTTCCCGACTGAACAAAAATACCCGGCTGGAAGGTGCCGTCGCCATTCCCCCACAGGAGGCTCACGTCTGCTTCCCCGCCGTTGGCCACTGCAATATCGGACTTGCCGTCGCCATTGAAGTCTCCTACAACCACATATTGCGGCGTACTGCCGGTGGCGTAATTGACCGCCGGGCGCAGCGTGCCGTTGCCATTGCCCAGAAGTACGCTTACGTTATTGCTGCCGGAGTTAGCGACGGCCACGTCGAGAAGGCCATCACCATTGAAATCGCCAGTCGCAATCGAAACTGGCGCGGTGCCCGCGGCAAAGTTCACCGGCGCTTGAAAACTACCGTCTCCTCGGCCCAACAGGATGCTTACGTTGTTGCTGCTCTTGTTAGCTACCGCGAGATCGGGAATGGTGTCGCCATTGAAATCACCGACGGCAAGAAAGAAGGGTGCGGTCGCCGCCAGGAAGGTCGATTGGGTCTGGAATGTTCCGTCCCCCCTGCCCAGCAAGATGCTTACGTTATTCCTTCCGCTATTAGCAACCGCAAGGTCGAGTTTATGGTCTCCGTTGAAATCTGCCACAACTACGTCCTGGGGGCTAATTCCCGTGCTGAAGTTTCCTGCGGTCACAAAACCGCCGGTGCCGTTGTTTAGAAAGATGCTGACTTTATTGCTGGATTGATTTACCACGACCAGATCCTGCTGGTTATCCCCGTTGAAGTCACCGGTAGCGACCGATACTGGCTTCATCCCTGTGCTATAGGTCACCGGCGATTGATAGGTGCCATCCCCATTTCCGAACTGAACCGCAACCGTGCGATCGGAGGAGTTAGTAACTGCCTGGTCGAGTTTGCCGTCGCCATTAAAGTCGGCAATCGCTATCGACGTGGGTACGTTGCCCTGACTCGTCCCGAAGCTGGACTGAAAGGTGCCATCGCCAAACCCTTGCAGGACGGTAACATTATTACTTCCGAAATTAGCTACCGCAAGATCCATGCTGCCATCTTGATTGAAGTCTTGCAAGGCGACGAAGCGCGGCGCATATCCGGCGCCGTAGTACACCGGTGACTGGAAAGTGCCATCGCCGTTCCCGCGCAAGAATGAAACATCATCACTGCCATCGCTGGCTATCACCAGGTCGAGATTGCCATCATTATCGAAGTCGTAGGATCCAATCGAACGAGGATGCCAACCAGTTAGATAATTCACTCCCGGCTGGAAAGTGCCGTTGCCATTTCCCAGGAAAATAGTGACGACGTTAAAGAGCTCATTGACCACCGCCATGTCCGGCTTCCCATCCTTATTGAAGTCGGCGGCGACAATCGAACAAGTAGCGAGGCTGTTGGTCGGATAGTTGACCGCTGGCTGGAAGGTGCCGTTGCCATTTCCCAACAGCACGCTAACACTATTGCCAGTGAAATTTGCCACCTCAAGATCGGGAATGCCATCATTGTTCACGTCATAAATCGACGTGAAAATGGGTCCGAGGTCGGTGGCGTAAGATACAGGCAATTGAAATGTGCCGTCTCCGTTGCCGAGCAGAACATCAATGTTGTTGCCTGTATTGTCAGCCACTACCAAGTCCGCCTTGTTATCGCCATTGAAATCGCCGACCTGCACATTCCACGGGTTCGCGCCTGCCGCGTACGGCACAGCTGGCTGGAAGGTGCCGTTGCCATTTCCCAGGAGGATGCTTACAGTGTTGTCTAACTGGTTCGCGGTAACCACGTCCCATTTGCCGTCACTATTGAAGTCTCCCACTGCGATGAATCTTGGACCTACTCCAGTGTTGTAGTTCAAGGCTGGCGCGAAGGTACCGTCGCCATTGCCAAGCAGCACGCTAACGATACCGGGTACCTTCCCCCCGTTGTAATTCACCACTGCCATATCCGGGATGCCATCTCCATTGAAATCCTTGACAGCAATGGAATAGGCATTCACGGCAGTAGGATAGCTGGTGGCCGTGCGGAATCTGTCGACCGCCGCTCCCATCGCGGAGCACCGGACGGTGAGGATAATTAGCGCAAGAGTGAGAACTTTTGCTGACAAAGTGTTTGCTTGCCCCATACGGCTGAAGGTCCTTTACGTTTCGTGGCGCAGAGAGAAAGTCTTCTGGGTGTGAAGTGTTTTACGCGACTTCGATTTATCTTTTCTCTTAGTAATTCGATTCCGGAGACGGTGGCGTCGTCGCCTGACCGATCGCCCCTGCCGGAAATTGGATGTCTGGTGGTTTGAAATAGTCCTCATTCAGCTGGGTAGTAGCAGACTGTCGAAGTGACTCCATTGCATCTTTCAGGCGGGCGGTACGCATAGTTTGACGAATTTCTTCCCGCACCTTCTCGAGAGGCAAGGTTTCAGTCTTCAACAACTTGTAGATCAGATATCCGCTATTGTTGGCAATCACTTCCGAAACCTCGCCTGGCTTCAAATCCATGACCGCAGCCTGCGCTGGAGGAAGACCTATGCGCCGCGTTTTTGACATATTTGTGTCTGGTGGCTTGGTCGTGAGCCCGGCAAACTTGATCGCTTCTTCTTGTAGCTTGCCAAAGTCTGCACCGGCCGCCGCCCGAACGCGCAATTGCTGGGCTTCCTTCTTCATCATTGCTTGCGCGTCTTGCGGTTTTGTAGGTGCGTTGGTGTAACGTTTCTTGTTGAAGGGAAGAACCTCCCCCGAGCGTGGGACAAATATCCTCTGCAAATCGGCTTCTGAGAAAGCTATCTTATTATTGTTGTAATACTCCTCGACCTCTTTGTCTGAAATCCGATTGGCTTTTTCCTGCAAGTCCTCATTGAACATTTGCGATAAGAGCTGAATACGGGCAAGCTCTAACCGCTGCTCGTAATTTCGCCCTTGATCCAAACCTAGCTGATGCGCTTTCTGACTCATCACCAATGCCGCGGCATAGCGAATCGCAAATTTATTACGAGTCAGTGACGGCATATTCGGCTGGATCATATCCACCAGCCGTTCGAATTCGCCGCGCGTGATCGCGGTCTTGCAATTCGATGCTGCCGCATGGTCAGCAGCCACCGATTTCTCACACAATCCGTTAATCGTAATTACCGCTGCATCCGGCGGAACCGATTTCTCACTTTCAGCATCTACTTTCGACGCAACGGTACTGGGATGAGGGGGCGGTTCTTCTGCGAACGCAGAACCCTGGTTTGCGCCTTGCCACGCCGCCAACACGACAATTACTAGGGCGATGACCCAATCTCGGGTCATATAACTGTACCTCCTGGAAAAAATGTGGGCTGAGATTCTGACCGATTTACAAAGTTAAGACTCATGATCCACCGCTTTCCTTGGGTGCGGTAACTAACAGGATAGCGAGCCTGACGCCAGGTAAGACTTGGCCGCGATTCCCCTTCCCCCAAAGCCCTACTTGCAAAATGCACTGTCCCGAATCGTCCGTCACGACGGCAGGAAGCTTCTTGTAGGCGGGATTCACCTGCACCAGGCGAATGAGCGCTGGTTGAGAGGTGCGCGAAGCGCGACGGCTGAACTGCATCAGAGTGTCGAGAGGCAAAATCTCTTGCGCTTGCACATCGAATGCCACGGGGCTGAGGGCGACGAAGTCGCTGCCGGCGGTTGTATCCTCGTCGATGGCCGTGTGATAAATTTGCGCGTACCGCATCGTATAGTAGCCTGAGCGAAGCTCTTGATCTTGGGAGTCTTCGTTGTTGGTCGGGAAATACAGCACCCCAAGCAGCGTCCCTGTTCGCAGACTGCCGTACCCGCTCTCTGCAGATCCCGCAGCTTTTTGATCTGTAGCTATCGCTTTCGTCCACCACAACTCGCAAACCGGGGTTTCTAAGCCATTGGCAAAAGTCAGGATGCGTATGCCACCTGGCTGTAAAGCCTGTCTCAGCGCCAACGAAAGCGGAGCCGAGGCGGGGAGCCGGGCAGGCTGGCCTGAAAACGGCTCTTGTCCCCAACTCAGAACCGCCAGGCAGATCAAAATCAGCAATGAAAAACGAGAAAACATCATTTTCATCTAAATTTATTAACGTGCATCCTGCGGGCTGGAGTCCAGGGATTTTCCCAATTGGGCCGCAGCTGAAGAGCTGCCTGTTCCGGTTAAAGGGACTTTCTGCGGACTATCGCCATCGCTATCCAAGATGCTCAGCGTCCCGGTTATTTTTCCTGTAGTCACAGGTGTGAAAGTAACGCTGAGGGTACAACTCGCTCCTGGATCCAGACTGCCAAGACAGTTATTGGTTTGCGTGAAGTTAAAAAGAATGATCTGGCCAAGGTCCCCAATAATGGAAACGTTGCTGACCCCGAGGGGAGTGCTGCCCAGGTTTGTAAGAGTCAAGTCCAGCGGAGAGCTGCTGGTTCCCACGACCTGGCTCGGAAATATCAACCCGGAAGGAGACACGGAAACCTGCGTGCCGACACCGGTAAGGTTCAATATATGTGGGCCCCCGGCGTCACCGTCCGTCACAGTGATTGAGCCGTACCTGGTGCCAGTAGCGGCGGGCGTAAACCTTGCGCTTATGGTACAGCTTGCCCCCGGGGCCAGCTGGACGGGACAATTGCTGGTCCGAGTGTAATCACCGCCAACGACCATCCTGGAAATCCTTAGAGTTGTGGTCCCAAAGTTTGTCAGCGTGGCCGTCTTTCCCGTACCGGTTTTGCCAACGGTCTGGATACCGAAATTCAACAGGCTGGGGAAAATTGTTACGTTAGTCCCAGTCCCAGTGAGGTTCACGATCTGTGGGCTTGTCGGGTCGCTGTCGGTAATTGTGAGTGTTTCGGCAGCGGGCCCGGCTACTAGTGGAGAGAAAGTCACACTAACCGTGCAATTCTGACCAGGCCGCACGCTGGCGGGGCAGTTATTGGTTTGCGTGAAATCCGCACCCTGGATAGCGATACTGGAGATATCGAGCGAAGCGGTACCGTAATTACTGACAATTACCGTCTTGACCGGGCTAGGCTGTCCTACGCGGCGAGGAGGAAACAGTAAGCTTGTAGTCGACACTGGAGAGCAATTGTGCGGTTGGAGGATCAATGGCGGCAGCGGCTGCTGTGTGAAATCAAAACTATCCAGCATGTCATTTGCGTTCGCGTCGCGTAGGGTGAGCGGAGCCAGATTGAAGCGCTCCTCCACCAGCTTCAAGAAGGATGAAAATTCATATAGCGTGTGGGAAATGTACCCCGGCTTTGCATAAGGTGAAATGATAAGGAGTGGGACTCGTGGGCCCAAACCCCATTCGTCGATCTGCGGTGGCGGGACATGATCGTAGAATCCGCCAAAATCGTCCCAGGTGATAAAAACCGCGGTCGACGGCCAGGCGGGTCCCTGCATCAGCGTATTCAGTTGTTGCACCGTCCAATTCTCACCTACGCAAACGCTGTGCGAGGGATGCTCCATGTACGCGCCAGTGGTGACCAGCCAGCTTACAGCTGGCAGGTTTCCGCTTGCAGCATCCACCGCGAACTGGGAAGAAGGCACGACATTGGTTGTCCATAGCGAGGAATTACGAATGCTGTCAATCGCATCCAGAGGATTCCAAATGGTCTCTCCGTCGGCGTAATACTTCCACGAGATGCCGGCAGCTTGCAGGGTATCTGCCAACGTTGGGAAGGTAAAGCAAGGATATTGCTTCGTTATCTTGCCTTGGTCGTCAATCACGGTAACTAACGTCTCGGGGGGAGCGTCGCACCCGGGAATTCCGGGGTTGGTGATTACTCCTCCTGCTTGTGCCGCAACTGTATAGAGATGGTTTGGAAAGCTCTCCGCCTGGATCGACGAAAAGGTGCGGTCAGACAGTACGAAATGCTGGGCATACGAAAAGTAATTCGGGATGTCTTGTTGGGTGAACTGCGTGTAGCAAAGATAATCGTTGTTTATATTACACGCGAACGGAGGCATTGCCTGTTTGATGAGATCAAATCTATCCATCTTGCCGCCGTCGACTGCGGTGACGGCGCTAAGCCAATCGTGACCGAAGTCCCGGGTAAGCAGGTCGGCTGCTTGCGCCAACGGAATCACTTGCCCCGTCGAAATGGTGCCGCTGGTAGCCCCGTCGGCTCCCGGATATGTGCCGAAATAATTGTCGAAAGTCCGATTCTCTTTGACTATGAATACGAAATGCGTGAGGGCAGTGACGTCTTGGGCGGGTCGGCCTTGAGGCTGGGGCCCGTCTGACTGCTGAGCGGGAGCATCCGCACAAAGTAGTGAGTAAACGACAATGGCTATGTTGAACTTCAACCACTTGCGCCCCGTCAAGTGGGACATGACGCCTCCTAGCCACCTGGAAACAGGCCCTCACAGCGAACGCAGAAAATTGATCAGATCCTGCTGATCCTTCGAGGAGAGTGCGTTGAAGTTGTCAATCACCTTGTTGGCTTCCGAAGCTTGGTACTGACCATTGGCTGCGCAAGAGTGGTTTTCGACCGCTTGGACGATGTCAGTGGTTCTGCCATCATGCAGGAAGTAAACCCGCTTGCCCACTCCCCACAGCGGCGGAGTGCGGAACATGTCTCCCTGCGCTGCCCCCAAAACGATATTATCGGCCAGGCAAGATCCCATGTGATGAAGCACAAGATCGGAAAAGAGGTTCGCCACGCGATTCGTGAGCGCTTTGACCGTGTTGGTCGGTGTTCTGAACGAGGCCTTGTGACACTGCGCGCATCCTATGGCGCTAAATTGGGCCTGCCCGTTGGTGCAACTGGAGCCGTCTCCTCCAGGACAGGCGCCTGGTGTCGGCGGAGCCAAAAAGCGCATAAAGATGGCAAAACGCTCCGGATCACCCGAGAATAAATAGGGTTGTATTCCAGAAGTAAAGTTGGTGCTGCTTTCCGGCAGAGGATTCGGGTTGCATCCCGGAGTTTCGTCGACCTCGTTCGGAAACAATTCGTTAGTCACCCCCAGTTCGACGTTGTACGACAGGCCGGCGGCAATTTGCAAAGACCGATCCTGGGCTTTCCAACCTAGTCGATTGATGGTCCCATCATTATCGCTGTGGCTGGGAGTTCCACAGATTCCGAGCGTGCTTGTTTTACAGATTGTGGCTGCATTGTTGACGATATCTGAGTCTAAGATAAACTCCACCAGACCGTCACCAAATATTGGAAGTGGATTTCGCGCTGCCAAGTTGTTCGGTTGAAACGTAGGTTGCGAAATGTTGCAATTGCCGGCATCAGTACGACCTGTGACCGTGAAAAGTTGGTGAACACCGTTGTCCGGAGTCTGCAGGTCGGACAAGAAAGGAAACCGCGCATCAAGGGCGGCGCCACTTTGGTTTTCAAAAAATGGCATGGTGTTCTGGGCGCCGTTGAGTTGGTAAACGGAAAATAGCGGATTCGAAGGGGGACTGGCCCCTCCGGGAGCTGGTTGCGAGTGGCAACTTACACAGCTATTGGAGTTGAAGCGGGGACCCAAACCGATTACCCCTGTACCGGTCACAGAATTCACTTGCTTAAAAGTGGCGTTGACGTTATTCCAGACGGTCTGTTCCTGTCTGGTTAAGCCGGCAATCGGTTGACCCGCACCCAGCGGCCCGCGTCGCACACCGGGATCGACAGCGTTGGCCGGACCTCCGGCTCCCACTTGGATCACAGTAAACGGTAACAGCACAATGATCGCCGAGAGCAGCAGGATCCTGAAGAATTCGCGGGTCCCGCGGCCCTGCTGGTTATGATCTGACTTTGCCTGCCTCAACATGACTACTCCTTTCGCCCGGCGGCGTTATCTCGCTGTCTCCAAAGACTCACATACTCATAAGGAGCGCAAGAAATTGATCAAATCTTGCTGATTTTGAGGTGACAGAGCATTGAAATTAGTAATCACCTGATTGGCCTCCGAGGCCGGGTACTGGCTGTTTCCTACACAGAAGTGGTCCTCGACGGCTTGCACGATATCGGTGGTTCTGCCGTCACTCATGAAGAAAATCCGCTGGCCGATTCCCCAAAGCGGAGCGGTGCGAAACTCATCCCCCAACGCTGAACCCTGCGTGACATTATCAGCGTTACATGGCCCCATATGGTGGACGAGCACATCGGAAAACATATTGGCCTTCGCACTACTCAGTGGCCCAATTACAGAAGGAGGCGTGGTGAAGGACGGAGTATGGCAGAGGGCGCATCCAACATTGTTGAATTGGATCTGGCCATTTATGCAGCTCGCGTTGTTGCCCCCCGGACATGTGCCTGGAGCTGGAGGCGCGAGAAAGCGCATAAAGAGAGCAAACCTTTCGGGGTCACCGGGAAACATTTTGGGAGGCAGCGTAGGGTCAAAGTGAACACTGTCTTCCGGCAGCGGATTTAGAACGCACCCCGGAGTTTCATCGAGCTCGTTGGGGAACAATTCATTGGTCACACCTTCTTCGACGTTGTAGGCCTCGCCCGAAAAGATCACTAGCGATCGATCCTGAGCTTTCCAGCCGAAACGGCCGACGCTGCCGTCCGCTTGAAGGTTCGGGTGCCCGCAGATCCCCAGGCTATTAGTGTTGCATACCGTAGTCCCGTTATTGATCAGATCCGAGTTCTTGATGAGCTCAAGCATTCCGCTGCCAAACGTCGGCGTGGTGTTGCGAAAGATCAAATTGTTCTGCGCAGCGGCAGTTATAAAGTCAGGCTGCTGAATGTTGCAGCTGCCGGCATCACCGCGACCAGTGATGACAAACAGTTGGTGAACGTGTCCGTCGGGAGTCGAAAGATCGGATTGAAACGGGAATCGCGCCACCAAGGTGGGCCCATTGGGCGTCTCGAAGAAAGGCATGATGTTCTTCGCACCGTTTAACTGATAGACCGAGAACAGCTGATTGACCGGCGGACTCGACCCGCCGATGGCCGGAAAGTTATGACAGCTGTTGCAGGTATTAGAATCAAATCTTGGGCCCAGGCCTGTTCTGAGGACATCTCCCCCTTCTCCGGTGGTGACCTCATTTTGTTCGACGAAATTCGAAAAAATTATTTGAAATTCCCCTTGTTGCTCCTTGGTTAAAGTGGTGAACCAATTCCCCGCTCCCGGAGGGCCGCCGCGTACTCCAGGGTCATTCGCCGATTGGGCATTCACGGTCGTGACTGTGCTCACCCGAAGCAGTGCGAGAGCTAACAGCGCAATGAATCCTGCAATCTTCGCAGCTGATTTTGAGTTTAGCGCCCAACTTGCTTTGACTCGGTTAAACATAAGTTACTCCTTCGTATTGGTTCAATTGCACTTGCAGTAAAGCGGCGTACAGCTGAACGTCAGCCCCGGCACGTCAGAGCGGGATGCCACTCGATCTCGGCCCGCGTAAAGCGTCTTAGTTGCCGACTCCAGTAAGAGGAACCGTTTGCGGACTGCCCCCGGCGTCGTCACTGATTTGCACGGTCGCATTTCTGGCACCGGTTACCGTCGGCGAAAAAGTTACGGAGATGGTGCAGCTCTTTCCTGCGAAAAGGTTTTGCGCACACGTGGTAGTCATACTGAAGTCCCCGGGATTCGCACCGACAACTACAAACGGGCTGAAAGTAATGGTGGTCGTACCTACATCGGTCAGGGTTACCGACTGCGGGCTGCTTGTCGTGCCGACCTTCTGGGTACCAAAATCCAGTTTCGGAGGCGCGAGTCTCACGCTCGTCCCAGTCCCCGCCAGCGTTACAATCTGCGGACTCGTGGGATCACTATCACTGATTGAAACAGTCGCACTTCTTGGCCCTCCAACTTCTGGACTAAAGGTCACGGTGATGGTGCAGCTGGCGCCCGGCCCCAGCGTGGCAGTGCATGTGGTCGTCTTGGTAAAGTCGCCGATATGAATACCGGCGATCGTAATACTGCCAATGTTTAGTGTTGTTCCAGGGGACGTGTTGGTGAGGGTTACGGTCTGCGGTCCGCTCGAGGTCAGCATGGTTTGAGTAGGAAAGGTCAAACTGGACGGAGACAGTCTCACAAAGGTGGCGGTTCCGGTCAATGAA
>Ga0193750_1000187_pt1 | contig 17911 bp, 15 predicted proteins | sample L1c1metaG_FD_160569 | JGI IMG/M metagenome (GOLD analysis project Ga0193750, IMG submission 160569) | Soil microbial communities from a riparian zone of the East river system, Colorado, United States - L1c1 | ecosystem: Environmental > Terrestrial > Soil > Riparian zone | place: USA: East River... | reverse complement strand
CGCCATGAATCAGCCGCGACGAAGGGGCTCGTGACCCGGGCCACGTTCAAGCGGGCGACGGGGCAGCCGGTCGAGCCCGGCGACGAGGTCTACATCCTCCCGAATAACTACGTCACCGTGGGCGCTGGGGGGAACCAACCCCCCGGCGCTCGTCCCCCGGGTGCAATCACGGGCGCCGCAGCGCCCGTTGTCTCGATCCCCGATCGTCCACTCTTGACGGCAGGCGGTGGCCCCGTGCGCTGTTCCGGCGATGGCTGCAACCGCCTGCTGGCGGAGCACGCCACTGCGCCATACCGGTTCACCTGCTCGCGCTGCAAGACGGTCACGGAGGCCGGAGCCGAACTGATCGCGGCCTGACGTGCTGACCTACATCGCCTCGGCGCCGCAGTACCGAGCCCACATCCAGCCCGTCTGGGATGTGCTGCCGGATCCAGTGAAAGGTCCCGGCGAAGCGGTCCTCGTGGCGTCGTGGGTCGACCTGCGCGAAGCGAAGCGCCGGAGGTACTCACGGATCGCTCTCATGGAGCATGGCATCGGGCAGTCCTACGGCAACGGCCATCCCAGCTACCCCGGAGGCCGACGCCGAGATGCCGTGTCGCTGTTTCTCGCGCCGAACGAGACGTCTGCTGCGATGGACCGCCGGGCATATCCGGCCGCTCGCGTCGAGGTGGTCGGATCGCCGCGTCTCGACACCCTCCCGCAGCGCGTGGGGCCACCAGGCGAGGTCGTGGCCGTGACGAGCCATTGGGATTCCCGCGTCGCCCCGGAGACGCGCTCTGCGTTCCCGTTCTTCCGCGACGCCATCGTCGGGCTCGCCGAGCGGTACGAGGTCATCGGCCACTCCCATCCCCGGCTGGATCTCAGCCGCGACTACCGCGCGATGAGGATCGAGTACGTCCGCGACTTCGATGACGTCCTACGCCGCGCCGACGTGCTGATCGCCGACAACACGAGCGTGCTGTACGAGTTCGCGTCGACCGAGCGACCCGTCGTGGTGCTGAATGGCCCGCTGTTTCGCAAGGATCGCCACCACGGCCTGCGCTTCTGGGACGCCGCCGCTGTCGGAGTGCAGGTCGACGACCCCGCCGAACTCGCGGAGGCCGTCCAGGATGCCCTCAGTGACCCGCTCGAGCGCCGAGTAGCACGAGAGGCCGCTCTATCGCTCGTCTACCAGCCACGGACGGGCGGACCGGCCCTGGCTGCCGCGGCGATCCTCGACTGGCTCGCCGAACCACAAGAGGCTGCGGCGTGATCGAGGGCAACGTGCTCGTCACCGGAGGCTCGGGCTCGCTCGGTACGGCCATCCTCGCCCGGGCGTACAGCGAAGGCTGGGATGCCGCCTTCACGGTCTACAGCCGCGACGAATCGAAGCAGGCGGTTCTCCGGGATCGCTTCCCTGATGTCAGGTTCCTCTTGGGCGATGTCCGGGATAGCGAATCGCTCGAGCCTGCAATGCGCGGCATCGATGTGGTCGTCCATGCCGCCGCGTACAAGCGCGTTCCCGAGGCGGAGCGGGAGACGATGGCCTGCGTCGGCGCCAACGTGATCGGCAGCATGAACGTCGTTCGCGAAGCGCTTCGCGCAGGCGTGCCGCGGGTCATCGGGATCTCGACCGACAAGGCATGTGCCCCGATCAACGCCTACGGCCAGTCGAAGGCGCTCATGGAGCGGCTGTTCCAGGCCGCGGCAAGACCAACTGGTCCAGCCTTCACGCTCGTCCGCTACGGCAACGTCCTAGCCTCGACCGGCTCGGTGATCCCAGCGCTCCGGGCGCAGGTTGCTAGGGGCCTGCCGATCACCATCACCGACCCCACGATGACGCGCTTCTGGATCACGCTCGACGACGCGGTCGATCTGATCGTTGCCGGCCTCGAGCTTCCCTCTGGATCGATTCTCATCCCGAAGTCCCGCTCCTCGACGATGGGCGTCATGGCGGATGCCATCGCGCCCGGTCATTCCACGGTCGTCACGGGCTTCCGCGCCGGGGAGAAGCGCCACGAACAACTGCTCAATGCTCATGAGGCACCCTTCGCCGGCACGACGGGACGAGGCTTCGTGCTCGGACCGCTGTCGGGCGAGCGCGTCGATGAGTTGCCCCCCGGCTTCGAATACCGCTCTGATCTCGCAGCACACCTTGCGGTCGCTGAGCTCCGCGTTCTTCTCGCGGAGATGGACGCCGGCGAGACGGTGCGAGCACTCGCGGCGTGATCCCTCGGAAACTCCATCATGTTTGGCTGGGCCCGCGTCCGGTCCCCGAGGAATGGGCGCGGGTGTGGCAGGCGATGCATCCCGGCTGGACGCAACGCATCTGGCGCGAGGCCGATATTGCTGGACTCGAGATGCCGAACCGTGCCGCATACGAAATCTTCCTCGCGTCGCGCAACTGGCACGGAGCCTCGGACATTGCTCGCGTCGCGATCCTGTCCCAGGAGGGTGGCGTCTACGTCGACATCGACAGCCGACCGCTCCGTTCGCTTGAGGGCGCGCCGTTCATGGCAGTCTCGTTCTTCGCGGCCTATGAGCCGACGCCGAGCCTGCCAGGCCGCTTGGCGAACGGTACGATCGGTGCGGAAGCCGGTCATCCGATTCTCGCGACCTACGCCCGACTCGTTGGCGAGATGGAGAATCTCGATGAGCCGTGGGACACCTGCGGAGGCACCGGGCTCACGGCTGCGGTCCTGGTCCATCGGCGTTGCTGCAAGCCGCTGATCCTGCCGGCGAGGACGTTCTACGCGACCGACGCCCACGGCCGCTCCGTCCCAGGTCGTGAGACGCCCTACTCCGAGCATTTCTGGGCCACGACGAACCGCGTCTATCCAGTGAAGGCCGCGATCATGGTCCCGCGGCGAGCCGATGGCGGCCAGCGCGATGTGGTCTGGGAGTACGTCCGTCGTCATTGGGAGCCGATGGGCTTGCCGATCATCGAGGGGCATCACGACGACGGGCCGTTCAACGCGGCGGCCGCACGGAACCGGGCAGCGGCCGGCGATTGGGATGTCGCGGTGTTCGTCGATGCGGACACGATCATGTTTGACCACGAGCCCGTCCAGAAGGCGATCCGCCTGGCGGCCTCGACGGGCTACATGGTTCGGCCCTATACCCGCTACACGATCATGGACGAAGCCGGGTCAGCCGCACTCATGGCTAGCGGCGAGAAACCTAGACAGGGCCATCGCCTCCTCCGTGAAGCCGCCCACGGTGGCGTCAACGTCGTCCCGCGGAGCCTATGGGACACCGTCGGCGGGTACGACGAACGGTTCCGGGGCTGGGGCTCCGAGGACACGGCGTTCGAGCTCGCGTGCCGTGTGCTCGGAGGATTCCGCCAGCTCCACGGCGAGGTCATCCACCTCTGGCATCCGGTCTCGACAGACCGGAACACGAGCGACCCCGGCTTCATCGCCAATGTTGCCCTCCGCCATCGCTATGAGGCGGCCCGACGCCCGGAGGCCATGAGGGCGCTCATCGCTGGCGGTCCGCCGCCCGCTCCCATCGTCGGGGCCGTGGTGATCACGGATGGCCGCAGGGATGCGATTGCCGCCACGATTCCCTCGCTGGAGTCGAGAGTCGGCCCGTTTTCGGAGCGGCTGATCTGCGACGATTCCGGCGACCCCGATTACGTCGGCTGGCTCGCCGAGACCTTCCCAACATGGACCGTGAAGGCCCACAAGCGACTCGGTCATGGCGGTGCGGTCGCCTATGCGATCCGCGAAGCCGCCCGGATGGACGTTGACTGGGTGTTCTGGTCCGAGGACGACATCGAGTACCTGCGGCCGGTCGATGTTCCGGCGATGGTCGCTGTCATGGAAGCGCAGCCAGACCTCAAGCAACTCGTCGTAAAGCGCCAGGCGTGGTTCCCCTCCGAGGTCGAGGCCGGCGGGATGATCGAGCGCTTTGATCCGGCGCTGTTCACGGAGCACTTGGACAATGGTTCGAGCTGGATCGAGCACCGGCAGTTCTATTCGTTGCAGCCGCATCTCGTCCGACGCTCGCTCCTCCAGGCGATGCGCTGGCCCCCGGTCCCGAACTCTGAACACCATTTCTCCAGGCGTCTGTTCCGTGATCCGCGGGTCACGTCGGGCATCTGGGGCCGGAGGGCGGACGAGCCGTGGGTCCGGCATTTTGGCGAGCGCGTCGGAGTGGGCTACTGACCGGCTTGACACGCGGGTGCATAGTTCTCAACAGGAACTGAATACCGCCTCGGTCAGTCGGCCTACGTGCCGCAGCGCCGAGACCACACCGCTAATCGTCGGCCTTCGTGCCGCAGCGAGCAATCGTCTGCAGCTCGGAGGCCGTTTCGTTGTCCAAGCCAGACCGCTCCTACGCCCACATCGCGAAGGCCGTCTTCGACACCCCGTGGTTCATCCGCGAGGCCGAGGGCTCGGTCATCGGCTCGATCATCCGCGGTCGGATTGCGGGCGAGCGCCTCGCTGAGGCCGATATCGTCCAGCGGGTAGAAGCCGCTCGAGCGCAGCAGGGTCCTCGCTCCGGCTCCCCGAACGCCGGCCCCGTCGCGGTCATTCCGATCTACGGCGTCATCATGCCGCGCGCCAATCTCATGACCGAGATGAGCGGCGGCACGACCGTCGAGTTCATCCGCGGCGCGATGGCCGAAGCCCTCTCCGACAAGTCGATCGCCGCAGTGATCGCCGAGTTCGATTCGCCCGGTGGGTCGGTCGAGGGGATTGAGGAGCTGGCGACGTGGATCCGGGAGAACCGGGGCGCGAAGCCGATGGTCGCCGTCGTCAACACGATGGCCTGTTCCGCGGCCTACTACCTCGCCGCGCAGTTCGACGAGATCGTCGCCTCGCCGTCCTCGCTGACCGGCTCGATCGGCGTCTTCACCGAGCACGTCGAGTTCAGCAAGGCCGACGCCATCGACGGCGTGACGACGACGATCGTCCAACAGCCCGCGACGAAGCACGACATCAACGACAGCGAGCCGCTGACCGATGCGGGCGCTGCCCATCTCCAGCAGATGGTCGATGACTACTACGGCCAGTTCGTCGGCTCAGTCGCGAAGGGTCGGGGGATCGCTGTCCAGGATGTTCGCGATGGCTATGGCCAGGGCCGGGAGTTGACCTCGGCGCGAGCCAAGGCCGCGGGGCTCGTCGATCGCATCGACACCCTCGACAACACGGTCCGCCGACTCGCCTCTGGGCGAGGACGCGCGGCAATGGCACCTGCCGCCCTCTCATCTGATCTCGATCCCGCGGCTCTGGACTCGGAGCCGTTCGCGACACGCCTCTCGCTGGTCTCGGCCGGAGCGCGTGCCCTCGTCGACCACGCTCGGGAGCGGGCCGACATGCGCGCCAAGGAAGGTCGTTCGCTCAGTGCGAGCGACCGATCCGGTCTGCTCGCGGTAGCGGACGCGCTGCGCGAAGTGGCCGGCACACCGGAGGCCGATGCCTCCGAGCCCATCTCGGACTGGCGACCGAAGGGCCGCGTGGCCCTCGCGCTCGCCCTGGCCGATCTCGATCTCGACATCCAAGGAGTTCCAGCGTGAGCAAGTCAGTCACCCTCCGCGAGGAGGCCATCGCCGCATTCAAGAACGCGGACGCCCTCGTCGCCGACGAAAGTGGCCCGAAGGCCGAGGACCGCGAGAAGTTCGACGCCTTCATGGCCGAAGGCACCGAGAAGCTCAACGAGTTCCGCAAGGCCGCGGCCGCCGAAGGCCAGGTCACCTCGCTCCGGGAGACGCTGGCCGACGTGGCCGGCAACGTCCGGGGTTCAGGGCCGATCCCGTTCACCGCGCGCCAGATCAACCCGAAGGCCGGCCAGACGATCGGCCAGGCGTTCGTGGCGTCCAAGGAATACGCGGACCTCGTTGCCTCGGGCAACCTCCAGTCCGACCGTTCCTCGTTCCGCTCGGTGCCCTTCCAGGCGGCCGCAACGGACGTCATCAACAGCATCCCCGAGTCGGGCGGCGGCGCGGCCCTCGTCACCCCGGAGTACCTGCCGGGCGTCCTTCCCCTTCCCCAGCGTCCGCTCACCGTCCGGGGCCTGTTCGGCGCCGGCACGACCCAGAGCGACACGATCACCTACGCCCAGCAGAACGCCTTCGACAAGGCGACCGGAAGCCTCGCGGTCAAGCAGTCCACCTCAGGATCGGATGCGGCAGGCCTGAAGAAGCAGTCCAGCATCGCCTGGGAGCGCCTGACCTCACCCGTCGAGACCATCGCGACGTGGATGGCCGCGACCCGGAACCAGCTGGCCGACGCGGGCCAGATCCGGGCGCTCATCGACAACGCCCTGCGGCTGATGCTCGGCCTCGAGGAAGAGGATCAGTTGCTCAACGGGGACGGCACCTCGCCGAACCTCTCGGGCATCTACGACCAGGCCATCCAGACGTCGGACGTCACCGGCCTCACGTCCGACGGCGAGCCGAACATTGACGGCATCCGCAACGCGGCCCGTCTCGTCAAGGTCGGGCTGTCGCGCCTGACCGCCGACGCGATCGTCATGAACCCGACTGATTCGATGTACCTCGACCTCTCGGTCGATGGCGAGAAGCGCTACCGGATCGGCGATCCGTTCAGCCAGGGCGTCGGGGCCGGACCCCGGCCGATCTGGGGCCTGCGGCGCGTCGAATCGGAGGCCATCGAGGAGGGCCACGCCCTCGTCGGTGCGTTCAACGCCGGCGCGACGGTGCTGGAGCGGCAGGGGATCACGATCCTCACGGCCGACCAGCATGCGGACTTCTTCGTCCGCAACCTCGTTGTCATCCTCGCCGAGGAGCGCCTCGGCTTCCCGGTGTACTTCCCCTCGGCCTTCGTCGATCTGACGCTCGACACGTGGTCGAACGTCATCGGCAGCTAAGGCTCGGAGCCATGGGCGGGAGCGTCTTGACGGGCGCTCCCGCCTGCTGACCGATGACCGACTTTCCCGCGTCCGTCGAGGACTTCCGTGCCCGCGTCAATACGGACGTGGGCGATACGGCGTTGCAGGCGCGCCTCTACGCCGCTGAGCAGGCCATCCGCGCCCGGTTCCCCGAGACCGATGGGACGGAGACCCATGACGGTGGGCAGTCCTACATCTTCCTACGGCGCCGAGCCTCGACGATTACGACCGTCACTGAGACCGTCCACGGCACGGAGACCGAACTCGACCCGACGGGCTTCCGCCTCCGCGACGACGGGGTTTCGCTGCTCCGCCTGAATCACGGCCTGAATCCACCGACGTGGCGCAGCCATACGTTGTCGTCCGCTCCGTGGGGCCATCTCGTGACGGTCGAATACGAGCCCGCTGACGACGCCGCAGAGCTTGCGCGCGTCCAGATCGCGCTGGTCGAGCTCGATGTCAACGCCATGCCCGGCCTGACCTCCGAGACGATCGGGTCCTGGTCCGAGCAGGCGAACTCGGGCATCCCCTACGCCACCGAGCGTGAGGCCATTCTCGCGTCGCTGGCGCTGACACCAGCGCCGGGGTGGGCATGAGCTTCTCCGCTCGGTTGATCCATGACCTCACGCTCGTCGTGCCCCGACATGGCATCGGGGATGACGACTACGGCCAGCCCGAGACCGGGCTCCCCCAGGAGACACCGCTCCGCGGACTCGTTCAACCGAAGACGGCTCGTGAGCTCGCACTTCCGTCGCAGGCCGGCGCGGAGATCGGCGACCACACGATCTACCTCACCCCGCGGGACATCCCGACCGGGGCTTGGTTCCGCGATGCCGATGGCCGCCGCCTCGACGTGACCGGCGTGCGGCGTTTCGAGTTCGGACGAAGCCCACATCTCGAGATCGACGCACGCGCCGTGACCTCGGACGAGGAGGCGGGCTCGTGACGTCCGCGCGCGTCGTGCTCAACCGTGCGGCTCTTGACCAGGTCACCCTCGCCCTGGCGGATGGCATGTTCGCGCTCGCGCAGAAGATCGTGGACACCGCGCATCCCCCCGACGATCCGCCCTACGGCGAGGGACTCGTCACCGAGGGTGCGGCGATCTGCTGGGTGAACGGCAGGAAGGTCGCCTCGACCCCGGCCCGCCCGATCGAGAAGATCGAGGAGCATGTCACCGGTGGCTCCTTCGGCCACGCCGTGCAGTTTCACAAGACGCGCAAGGTCGGCGGCACACCGACCAAGCCGCGCGGGCTGAAGCTCGACAGTCCGGGTATCACGGCGGTGGCCGGCTTCGGCTTCCCTGGCCGGTTCAACGAGATCGGCACGGTGCACCAGCCGGCTCGCCCGTTCCTCTCGCCTGCGGCAGCGGAGGTCCTGCCCGACGCGCCGATCACGCTGTCCAGGGCCATGGCGAAGCGGCTGGCCCGGGCATGACCGACTTCTACCCCGACGTCCTGCCGAAGCTGCTCATCGAGATCCGCGACGACACCGCGGTCGATTCGATCGTCGACGGCGCCGTCCGCGGGGCCGAGCCCGCCCCGGGCGATGTCCAGGGCGCGGGCAACTATCGCCCGTTCGTCGTCCTCGTCCAGCTCGCCGCGCCGCGTCTGCCGCGCGTGCCGGTCCAGACGGCTCGGATCGTGGCCCGCTGCTACGGCACGTCTCACCAGCAGGCAGCCCAGCTGCGGTGGGCCGTCTCGAACGCCATTCACAACCGCGGCCCTCGCGTCCACGCGAACGGTCTCGGGATCTTCAACTCCATCGAGACCGAGGGCGGTGAACAGGACACCGACCCCGATACCAAGCAGCCCCTGTCCCTCCTGTTCATCGAGGTCCCGGCGACGACCCAGGCCGTCGCTTAGCGCCGCGTCCCGGTACGTCCGGGCACGGCAAGGAGACGAATAGCGACATGGAAGCCGCAATCGTGCGGATCGGCGACGGCCTGCACGCGCAGGTCATCGAGCGCCAGATCCTGCCGCGTCGCCTCGATCTGCTCCTGGCGGACTTGCGGGCCGTGCGCTCCCGGCCCGTCCGGATCTTCGGCACGCGGCGGGCCTGTACCGACGGCGACCACGATCTCGACCCGTGGCGGGTCGGGGTCTGGCGGGACCGCGAGTTGCGCCTCTCGCTCTGCAGTTACTGCGGGGCGATCGAGGTGCGCGACGTGTCCCTCGACATCCTGCCCGGCGTCATGGCCGGGTCCGGCGGTCCGAGGCGTCGCAGCGACGTGCTCGGTTGGTATTCAGGCAGGCGGCCATCCGGCCGCGAGTACAGATAGGAGACACGAGACATGGGCGTCACGGCAAGCACGCCGGCGAACCTCGTCATCGGGGCCGGCAACGTCCTGATCGACGACGAGGACGTCGGCGCAACGACGGGCAACAACACATTCACGATCACCCAGACCATCTTCGAGCCCGAGCTCAACGGCATCCCCGGCAAGCTCGTCGGCACGCAGTACAAGACGATGGAGGAAGCGGTCCTCGGCTGCTCGCTCCCCGAGGTCAGCGCCGAGATCCTCGCGCTGCTCTGGCCGGGCGCGTCGGAATCCGGCGGAGTCATCGACTACGACGGCACCCGGCGCATCCCGACGGCGGCGTTCCACGACTACGAGCTCGACGTGGATGGCCTGACCAACACGTTCGGCTTCCTCGCGGACAACGCGCTCAACCAGGGCACGATCGAGTTCAACGGTCAGGACGCCGGGATGATGGCCCCCAAGGGCGAGTTCCACTCGAAGTGGTCCGCCGACAGCCTCTCGGCTTCGCCGCACCGCATCACCATCACGGCGATCGGCTCGTAGCCCGATGATCCTTCGGCAGTTCCTCCCGGAGCGCTCCAGCGAGGACATCCTCGCTGGGCGTATCCGGGTCACGCTGGGCGGGCAGGAGCACATCCTGCCCGTCCGGACCATCCGCGAGAACCGGGCCTGGAAAGAACAGCTGCGCGGGCAGTTGGACCGGGTGTTCGGTGACTTCGCGACCCTCAACAACCCCGCAGCGATCCTCGCCCGCGTGTCGGACGCCACCGACGCGCAGATCGAGCTCGTCCGGGCCTATGACGCGGGCGGTGTGCTGCCCGACCTGGAGGACGTGACGGAGCCCGAACTGCTCCGCGCCACGTTCGCGGTCCTCGCGGCCGCCTTCCCTTTGCTCGCGACCGCCATCGATCAGCTGCTCGATCAGCCGGAGCTGTTGAGGCTGGTGATGGCGGAGCTTCGGAATCCGACATCCTCGACGCCTACGAGTTTGCCGCCAGCAGCTACGGCTGGACCCCGGCGGAGGTCGAGGGCCAGCTGACCGATGAGCAACTCGTGCGCTATCTCGATTCGGCTACGACCCGGCTCACCCGTCGCTACGAGTCCGACTTCGAGACGATGGTCGAGGCCGTCCGGGTGGGAACGATCGTCGCCAGCGATCGGGCGGCGTTCACGCGCTGGCAATCGATCAAGGGCCGACGGAGTGCCGTTGCTCCCGGGTCGTCGAGTGGGCTCTCCGGTGCGGCGCTCGAGCGCGCCATCGCCGGTCTGGCGATCCAGCACCCGGATCTCGTGGCACGGACCTAACCGTTGAACATCGGCGACGTCTTCCTCGCGCTCCATGCCGATGGCTCGAAGTTCCAGGCGGAAGCCGTCAGCCAGGCCCAGAAGGCCGGCGATGCCGCCGGGACGACGTTGGGCAGCAGGATCGGCAGCGCCGCCACGATCGCCTTCCGGGGTGGCCTCGCCCTGCTCTCGGCGGGTGCGGCGATCGCGACGAGGGGGCTCGTTGAGCTCGATGATGCCGTAGCGCAGTTCACCGCCGATACCGGAGCGTCGAAGGTCGAGGCGGACGCTGCCGGCAAAGCGATCCTCGCTATGTCGGCCAAGAACATCCAGCCGATCAAGGAGATCGGCGCGACGCTCGGCGCCGTCGTCAATGCGCTAGGGCTGACGGGCGACGCCGCTGCGGCGATGACCCAGACGTTCCTGACGTTCGCGCGTGCCACGGGACAGGACGCCACGGAGGCGGTCCAGTCGTTCAAGGGCATCCTCGATGCCTGGGGCCTCACGGCCGCGGATTCCGCCGGCCTCATGGACAAGCTCGTCTTCAGCCACCAGAAGTACGGGACGGTCATCAGCGAGGACGAGGACGCACTCCACAACCTCGCGCCGGCGATGAAGGCCCTCAACTTCAACATCGACGACACGATCGGGCTGCTCGATCTGTTCAAGCAGGCGGGTCTCGATGCGACCACGACGCAGCGGGCGTTCAACACCGCCGTCAAGAACCTCCCGTCAGGGACAAACCTCCAGGACGTCATCGACAGGCTGTCCCGGATTGTCGATCCCGCGCTGCGTGCCAAGGCGGCCATCGACATCTTCGGCAGCCGGGGCGGGGTCGCGCTCTCCAACGCCCTCGCGCCCGGCAATAAGGCGCTGCAGGACTACGTTCGCGAGCTGGTCGGCCTGCCGCCGCTCACCCAGGAGGCCGCGGCGGCGATCGATTCGACCTTCGGTGCCCGCATCCAGATCATGCTCAAGGGCTTCGCGGCGCGGCTCGTCGAGATCGGCCAGAACTTCGGGCCGTTGCTGTCGGGCTTCGGGGCGCTGGCGACCGGGCTAGGAGCGCTGGGTCTTGATCGCCTGCTCGTGCGGGCGTGGCAGGCTGTCGGTGGCTCGGCGCTCGTGCAGGGCGCTGCTGCGGCGGCTGGGTCGGTCGTGGGGGCGGTGTTCGGTGCCGCAGCGGCGGGCGCCGAGCTCCTCACCGAATTGGCCGCCGACGCGTGGGAGAAGATCACCGAATCCACGGCTGTCAAATCAGCCGCTGCCGTCGCCGGTAGCGTGGTTGGTTCGATCTTCGGAGCCGCCGCGGCGGCCACAGAAACGCTCATCGATGGCTTCACCGCAGCGTTCACGGCCCTCCCGTTCGCCGGCACGGTCCGGGCAGCGGTGTTGGCAAGCGCGATTGAGCTTGGGACGCTGTCGGGCTCGACGTTCGGCATCGCGTTCGGGAAGGCCGCGACCGTCGGGGTCATCCTCGGCATTCCGCTCCTGCTCGGTGAGGCGTCGAAACGGATCCAAGACTTCATCGCGGGTCCGGGCTTTCACCGGATCGGGATCGAGGATGTTCTCAAGGATCCATTCGCGCCCGTGGACCCGAACGGCAATCCGATTGTTCAGGGTGCCAAGGCCGTGGGCACCGCGGCGGGGACGGCGCTCCGGGACGGCTTCGACAAGACCAACACCTACCCCGCCGGCACGGTGCTGGGGCCACTGACGACCGCAGTCAAGGCGGAAACGCCTGCCCTTCAGGGGGCATGGGATGCGGTCAAGCGGGCGGTCGTCGACTACAAGCTGGTGCAGGGTAAGGCGCTCGACGACGCCCTGGCGAAGGAGGAGTCGTTCGCCAGCGGTAGCCTCGCCGCCCTGCGGAAGTTCCGGACCGACCTCGAGGACGCGTTCTCGGGCGCGAAGAACGCCTCGCTCGACTTCAGCGACACGCAGCTCGCGATTGCCGAGAAGCAGGCCGAGCTCACGGCCCTGGACAAGGCCCATACCGCGGCGCTGAAGACTGAGACGAAGCTCCAGACCGAGGAATACCGCAACCGCCGGATTCACATCCTCGCCGAGATGCAGGAGTTGAAGCTGCACCTCGCGCTCATCGGCGACGACACCCACAAGGTCACCGCGCTGAACGCGCTCCTGACCTCGAAGGACATGGCCTCCGGGCTCACGTCGAAGAACGCCGAGGTCAAGGCCGCCTACGAGGATCTCCGCGACAAGACGATCCAGGCACTGGTTGAGCTCAAGAACAAGGGTGGGCCAGCCGGTAACGCCGCGGCGAAGGATCTCGCGAAATACTTCAACAGCTCTAATCCGAACAGCCCACTGCACAACATGAAGCGCTGGGGGTCAGCAGCCCTCGCCGCGTACCTTGCGGGCCTCACGACGCTCACGGTTGCACAGGAACGCGAGCTGTACGGCACCGTAGCGCAGCTAGCCAAGCCGTTCACCGCGACGTCGCCGCCTGGGCCAGACAGCCCCCTGCACCTGATCGATATCTGGGGCGAGCGGACCATAGGGGCATACCTCGACGGGATGCTTCGCAAGCTCAAGGACGCCGCAGGGACCGGGCTGCGGATCGCGTCGGCGGTGGCGGACGGCCTGAATGGCCCGATCGTGACGCCCGCCTTCGCCGGCGTCACATCGCCGGAGGTCAGGGCTACTGGCCTGGCGCGGGCGCAGCAGGTGGCGTCGAGCAACGCCGCGAAGGGACTGGCGACCGCAGGGGCGCACGTCGGCGGTGACACCTTCGTCACGAACCTCCACATGCCCGCCCCGCCGACCCGCGATCCGTTCGAAGCGATCGAGCGCGCTGGCTTCTACCAGCGCTCGGGCATCCTCAACCCGAGGCTCCGGGCGACATGACGCTTTCCATCGCGGGCTACGTCTCGGACTTGACCTATGCCTCGACCGACCTCCAGCCGACGGACCAGTCATTCGTGCTGTGGATCAGCCGTGGAATCAACGATGTCCCTTCGGTCCGGGGTACCGATGTCGTCGTGCCCCACAAGATCGGCCAGACCGCAGGCACCCGGAGGGCCGACAAGCTGGCGATCGAACTCACCGGCTGGGTCCTCGCCAACGGCGCGACCGCCGATCTTCTCGTGGCAGCGTTCCGAGAGATCGTCGAATCACTGAAGGCGCTGTTCGATCCAGCTGACGGCTACCAGACCCTCGCGGCGACGTTGGAGGATGGATCAGAGGCGATGATCGCGGCACGAGTCGTGGGGCTCGTCATCACTGAACAGGTGCCGTCACACGTCGCGTCGGTCTCGGTCCAGATGGAGTCGATCGACCCTTACTGGGTGATCACGCCGGCGGGCTCCTGACGTGACCCAGATCCTGACGACTGGGGCGGCATGGAAGACGCTGCCGCTGTCCTGGTCCGGCGGGACGCTCAACAGCGAACCGGCAGGCTGGAAGTCCCCGGGCTTCAACGATTCGGGCTGGGACGCAGGCTACGTCCCGCCAGATCCGAACTCGCTGTGGGCGATCATCGCCGGCGCCGACTTCCTCTCGAACCAGGCGCTTCGGACCGGCGGCCACCTCGAGTCCGCGATCTGGATCGGGCGCCGCGAGTTCACCCTCGCCGCGCTGCCCGACATCGCCCGGGTCAGGACCAACAGCGACGACTTCCAGCAGGTCTGGGTCAACGGCACGCTCGTCGTCGCGAGCCCGGGCTTCGACTACGACTCCCCGCGGAGCGTCGACATCTCGCCGTACCTCGTCGTCGGGGCGAACTGCCTGGCGATCAAGGTCACGAACACGAGCCAGCCCGCGAACGACTGGACCCACAACCCGACCATGGCCCAGGCCTCGATCGACACGGGCTTCGCGGTCAGTTGGGACGTCTACGACCGGGCCGATCCGAACGGACCCATCCTCGCCACGCTCGTCAACGCGTTCGAGCGTCAGTTCCGGGCCGAGCTCAACGGCACCGGCTCCGGCTCGTTCAAGATCAACCGCCATGCGGCCGAGGCGACGGCGGACGTGCTCGCCAAGGGCAACGTCGTCAAGGTCCGGATCGACGAGCTCGGCGATGACTATGTGTTTGCGTTCATCCTCGAGCAGGGCGACTTCACGCTGCTATCGATCGACGAGGAGGGTGGCGAGACCCTGACGTTCGGTGGCCGGGGCGTCCTCGCGTATCTCGACCGGGCAGTCATGTGGGACGAGGCCTTCACGACCGGACTTGACATTACCGACACCTGGACGGAGATCTGGGAAACGACAGGGATCTCGAAGCCCTCGGGCGTGGCCTTCGACTCGGCCGAGTCCGGTTACGTGTACGTCGCGCACCTAACGACACGGAAGGTCGCGAAAGTCCGCCAGAGCGATCGCGTCGTCGTGGCCTGGTCACCGGCGCTGTGGTCGGACGCCAGTCACTACTTGGCCGGCATCAGTTTCGATCCGTCCGACAACACGATCATGTGGGCTCTCGAGGCGCCCTGGCTGGCTGGATCGTCCGACCCGACGCGGGTGCGGAAGATCCAGCGGTCCGACTGGTCGACGCTCGTGAACACGAGCCTCGGCTCAGCGATCAAGCACACCGACATCCGCGCCGACGCGAGCGAGCTGTGGCTGTCGCGCTACGACGGCACGACGACGATCTATGAGCGGTCGAAGTCCAACCCGGCGACCGTCATCGCCAGCCATTCGATCAGCTACAAGGGCGTGGTCCAGACCCACGCCAACGGGATCGCGATCAACGGCACGAAGATCGCGTACTGGTTCGGCGGGACCGACGACCACGGCACCGGCCGGGCGCTCGTCGCCTCGACGTCGGCGCCGACGACGATCACCGAGGTTCAGGACACCAGCGGCATCACGGCCTATGGCGGCGAGTGGACGACCGAGGGCGGCCAGGACTACCTGTACGCGGTCAACTTTGCGCTCGGGAAGACGTGGAAGTACCAGCTGACCGCGGCGACCCCGCACGACCCGCTCGACGGCATCTGGCGGCTCGACGAGGCCACGCCCGGCGCGATCCTCGCCCGGCTCATCGCGGAGTGGCAGTCACCGGATCGGCCACAGGCGCCGCTCCCCGACCTGACCGACGACTTCGACTTCACCGACGACTCGGACGGCAACGCCTGGGCGACTCACGACGGCACCGCCGAGTTCGATGCCAACGTCGGCGATCGCGGCCTCGACACGGTCCTGCGGCTGATCCCCTATGGCCTGACCGTTCAGATCTCGCCGTACCTCGGGCTCAGCGGCTACAACGACTTCGGGATAGATCGGAGCTCGGCGAGCTTCGCGGCGGGCAAGGTCCGGTTCGTTGTCGGGGTCAACATCGCCGACACGCTTCAGCGCAGGCTCGACGAACGCCAGGCCGACAGCCACATGCTCGTGGGCGGCGATGGCAATGTCTTCGTCCCGGTGACCGAGGACGACCTCGGCTACGTCCGCGAGGGCTTCCTCGGGACACAGCTCAAGGACACGACCGCCATGACGGGCACTGGTGAGGCGGAGCTCGCCAGAGAGCGCGAGATCGCGGATTCGGTCGCGTTCAACGTCCTGTGGGGTAGCGACGAGGCCGCCGGATTGTATCTGCCAGGCCCGGCCGGCTCGAGCGGCCACTACTGGGTCGGTGACACCGTCCGGTGCCACACCGGCTCGGGCGAGGTCGACTTCGACGAGCAGAACCTGCGCGTCTACGCGATCACGGTGAGAGAGCAGGAGAATGGTGACTGGATTCCGACCGTCGAACTCATCAGCCCGTTCCTCCTCGAGCCCACGGTCTCGAGCGCCGGCTCGTCAGGCAGCTCCTCGAGCTCGTCGACGACGCCGCCTACCGGCGGTAGCTCGGGCGGCACCACGACGGGCAAGGTCAATGTTCGCGACGACGTAACTGGCATCACCGTGGCCGCGACGACCATCGCCGGTGATGACCACGTTGTCGTCGAATCCCCGAGCGGTACGGCTGTCCTGGGCCATCGCTGGCCCCGGCTCGATCAGCTCGAGGGGCTGGATCTGAGCGGCGCCGCGGACGGCCAGGTGCCGATCTGGAACGAAGGTGACGTTACGTGGGAGCCCGGCGACGTCGAGGAGATCGCGACCGCGGCGACAGATCCTTCCTTGGTCCTCGCCCCCGATGGCTCCGGGGGCGTGGAGTTCCGCGCCGAAACGACCGGTGAGACGCTTCCGCTCACGAAGTTCGACCGAGTGGATCTGCTCCGCGGCTTCTCACTCACGAAGCAAGGCGTCGTTATCTCGCCGGGCGGGGTCGGCAGCTGGAAGCGATCACTGGTCGAGTCGCCCGACGTCTTCTGGAGCCCCGAGGCGGGCAAGTACGCGATGGAGTTCGTCGGATACACGGGCGCGGTTGGCTCGCCGTCGGTCGCTGCCATCGGCGTGGCGACAGCCGACTCGCCAGACGGTCCATGGACCGAGTACGCATCCAATCCGGTCTTCTCGGCGTCAGGGTCAGGCGCCGATTCCGCGGGCGTCGGCGGACCCGTCCAGTGGTACGAGGACGGCGCCTACTACCGCTTCTATATCGGCCTGACGGCGACGGGCTACGAGGCCGGGACGAAGTCAATGTGCGTCGCCGTCTCCACGGATTACATCCCCGGCACGAACGCAGGCACTTGGACCCGGCACAAGGGGATCATCGTTCCGACGTCGGGCTGGCGGGCGACGGCGATCTTTCACCCGTGCATCGTCAAGCGCGCCTCGACCTATTACATGTTCTTCAACGCCGCGAACGCCATTGGCACTGAGCAGATCGGCCTCGCCACCTCCACCGACATCATCGCCTGGACCGTTGACGACGCACACTCGCCGGTCGTCACGGTTGGTGCTGGCGGCTCCTGGAACTCGGCGACGAGCGGCGATCCCGACGTCTTTCGCGAGGGCGAGACGTGGTACATGGTCATGTACGGCTACGACGGCTCGACCAACGCCGGTGATGGTTACTACTTCACGTCCGATGCAGACTTTCCCTACGGCTGGAAGCCCTTTGCGGGCAACCCGATCCTCACGCACGGCGGCGTGGGCTCGATCGACGCGCTCCATGCCCACAAGCCATCGATTCTTCTCGCGGACGGTCGGATCTACCACTGGTACACGGCGGTCGATGGCGGCTCGCCAGCCGGCCGGGAGATCGCGCTGGCAACGCAGTCGCGGAGCGGCCCCGGTGGCCTGACCGGCTTCGCTACCCCCGCCATCGTTCTCGGGACCGCAGCGGCGCCGGGCTCGGCCACGACGGCGGTCCGATCGGACGCGACCATCGTCGCCTTCGACGCCACGGTGCCGGTGACCCAAGCCCTGGGAGACAGCGCAGCGACCGGCTCGGCCACGGTTGCTCCGCGACGGGACCACAAGCACGGGATGCCTGCGCTCTCGTCGGCCACGCCGCTGGTCGAGTCAGGGTCCGGTGCCGTCGGAACGGCAGTGTCCTCGTCCCGCGAGGACCACGTCCACCCCGCGACGACCGGCACCAGCGGCCAGCAACACATTCTCCTCGCCGACGGTCACGCAACACCCTTCGTATTCACCGACCTGCTCCAGATGGACGATGGCTCC
>Ga0193750_1000186_pt1 | contig 18002 bp, 16 predicted proteins | sample L1c1metaG_FD_160569 | JGI IMG/M metagenome (GOLD analysis project Ga0193750, IMG submission 160569) | Soil microbial communities from a riparian zone of the East river system, Colorado, United States - L1c1 | ecosystem: Environmental > Terrestrial > Soil > Riparian zone | place: USA: East River... | reverse complement strand
ACCATTCTCGGGCCGCGCGGCATACGCGTAAATGCTGTCGCACCAGGAGTAATTGACACGGATATGTCGAATTTTACGAAGACAGAAGCGGGTCGCGAGGTCGCGCTCGGAATGCAGGCATTAAAGCGAATCGGCAAACCGGAAGATGTTGCGGACGTAGTTGCGTTCCTGGCGTCCGATGCAGCGCGCTGGATCACTGGTGCGAGCATTCCGGTAGACGGGGGATCAAAGCTCTAAGACTGCGGAGTAACTTGCAACTGCTCCTAAGATGAACACTCCAACACTGCGGTAACGAAAGGATAAGGAAGTTATTATGAATCAGACGATACAGGAGAAAAATAAGGCGCTGGTACTCGATGCCTTCGACACATTGTTTAACAAGCGGGACTATCAGGCAGCTGAACGGTATTGGTCGCCCAACTATATTCAGCACAGCGATCACATCGCACCAGGTCGTGAAGGCCTGTTTGATCTAATCAAGAGCATGCCGTCGGAGTTCAAGTATGAACCGGGCATGATTGTGGCCGAGAAAGACTTCGTGATCGTACACGGGCGATTTTCCGGCTTCGGCCAACCCGTGAACTGGATTGCAGCGGACATCCTTCGCATCAACGACGGCCTTCTGGTCGAGCACTGGGATGTCATCCAGGACGAAAAGACACGCGCGCAGTCCAAGAGCGGCCTGCCGATGTTTGGCGACCGCTTCACTGCCTGAACCAACATTCACGCGGATTCTTCCGCGTTGCCTTAACCGCCAAGCAACTGCGCCGGGGTCAGGGTCGGAGTTGGGGTGACCGAAGGCGATGGTAGAGGCGAAGGGGATCCACCGGCCGTCGAGAAATTTGAGCTGGCGGGGCTGTTGTTAGGCAATGGGCTTCTAATTGGCACCGGGAGCTGGGGCAGACTAGTAGTGACCCTAGCAGGCACCACGGCAGCAGCGGCGGCAGTCTGTGCTCCGGCGTTCGTATTCGCCGTCGTAGTCGTGCCAGCCCGAAGATTTGTCCCAATCTGTGTGGTCCCTCCCGAGTTACCGATTGAGCTACCAAACCCCCCAGCAGCGGTGCCGCTCATAGTCCCACCGGTTTGATTGCTGATCCCGGTCTGCGGACCAGCGTTTATCCCGATGCGTGCTCCGACATTCGCGTTCGGCCCGGTACTCGTACTACTCCGGAAATTTGTCCCAGTTTGAACGGGCTGGTGGAGTTGCCGCTCAAGCCGCTGTGTCCGGCCGCTGCGCCGGTGGTGGTACCGGTTTGATTGATTCTGCTCGTTCCGGTTCGAGGCATTTGCGCCAGACTCCATGGTACTGTCGCAATGCAGATCGCAATCAATACAAGTTTAATCGAGGTAATCTGAGTCATATTATTTTCCCTCCGTCCCACGTCGTCCTTTATTTGAGCGACGTATTTCAGATATTCTGCTCGAGCGGGTCCGGTGCTCTTGCGCACACGGAGGATTTTTCAGTGCGACCGCGGAGGTAATCGGTGCTCCCTCGTTCGAGATAGGATGAAGCCGGCCTCGCAGGCGCGTGACGAACATAGAGTCGGAAGTCAGATGTCAGAAGACAGCGGTCAGCAGGTCGCCACGACAACTCCGTCCTTTGGCGGTCGGCCATCGGATACTAACTAGCCGCGGTTAATTGCCGGACGCTAAGGACTTCGTTTTTGTGCAGAGATTCCAATGCGGATTCAGGCACAGCTGTGACAGCGATCGTGTCGCCGAGTGCGTTGAATACTTCGATGGAGTAGCCACTTTCACCATTTGTCGAGGGGTGATGGTCGACGATCTTCACGACGTCGCCACGGCACAAGCGGTGTTCTGGAACGTCGCGAGAAAGAGCTGCATCAGTGTAGAGGTTAAAGCGCACGATGAATTATTTCTCCGGAATTAGGGTAATGAATTTAGTGACACCAGACACATTCTCTTTCATCCAAATGGAGCGGATTTGCAAGGTCACACCATTTGGCCCGACGAGAGGGCCGCGAATTTCGTAAAATTGCCCAAATTCTGTCGAATGAAGTGGCGTAGCATCGAGCAGAAGCGGATGTGTGCGCAAATCGTGGAGAAGTTGATCTGCATTTTCGATTGTGTATCCGCCGCGTGCTAAGAATGCGGACTTGCCGCCACGGGTTTGGGAGACAAGAAGATAGCGCGTGACTTTCTCGGCAGCGATAGTCGCGTCGACAGGCAATTTCATGCGCTGACATTTGTAGCAGCCCCAAGTTCGCGACGGCGAGCGCGCTCGCGAACGAATAGGAATGCGGGTCAAGTCCTCACTTTTGACGCTGGCGATGCGCGAAGAATTCCCGGACAATTGCCGCAGGATTTTGCAAGATTTTCTCCAGCATGAGCGAGGCCACCATTTGTGGCCGTTTACTTGCGAGTTTCGGCCGCGTGTTTGCCCAATTTTTTTAGAAGCCTCAGCAATGTCAGCCGTTCGTTTTTTGAGAGGACGTTGGCCACATCTTCCATCGCGGCGGCGTGCTCGCCGAATCCCCGGGTGATCAGCGCTCGTCCTTTGGGTGTCAGTTCAACCTGGCGGACGCGACGATCGTCGGGGTGATCGTTGCGCGACACGAGTCCTTTTTTAACCAGCCGATCAACCGCCACGCTGATCGATCCCGGCGTGAGCCAGACCTTTGGGCCGATGGTATTCACTGGGAGCGGGCCCTTATTGAGAAGAACCTCCAGGACACGGAAATCGGAGTCGCCCAGTTTCGTCTGTTCGATGCTCTGCGCTGCGTGGGGGAGCAGCGCTTGAAAGGCTTTCATGAAAACGAGCCAGACATGGACGCCGGTGGAATCCTGTTTTTTGGCGGGGCGCTGGCGTTTCATTGAAATAGTTGCTTGACGACGATTATATTGATGTCAATATACTTAAAGTCAACTAAACAATCTTAACATGAAAACAACCACTGTCATCGCCCGTTTCCTTCTCGGCCTGATCTTTCTCGTCTTCGGATTGAACGGCTTCCTCCACTTCATTCCCGCAACTCCGCCGTCCGGAACGGCCGCTCAATTTGTGGGGGCGCTCTTCGTCTCTCATTATCTGGTCCCGATATTTCTGCTCCAGATCATTTCGGCGGTCCTGCTCCTGGTCAATCGCTACGTCCCCCTCGCCCTGACGCTGCTCGCTCCGATCATCGTCAACATTCTGCTCATTCATACATTGATGCTTCCGAGCGGTCTGCCTTTGGCTCTCGTCGTAACCGTGCTGTGGATCGTCGTGTTCCTCAGTGTCCGGTCCGCGTTCGCCGGGCTCTTCCAACAACGCGTTCCAGCTCAGGCCGTGCAATAAACAACACAATGGAGAAACCTATGCTTAAGATTGCAATTATCATTGGAAGCACGCGGCCCGGTCGCAACGGCGAGGCCGTGGCTAAATGGGTTCACGAAATCGCACAAAAACGCAGCGACGCGGAGTTTGAGCTCGTGGACATCAAAGACTTCAATCTGCCCTTGCTGGACGAACCGGTTCCTGCAGCCATGGGAAATTACTCCAAGCCGCACACCAAGGCTTGGGGAGCGAAGATCAATTCATTCGACGGCTACGTCTTTGTCACTCCCGAGTACAACCACGGCATGAATGGGGCGCTCAAGAACGCCATCGACTTTCTCTACCGTGAGTGGAACAACAAGGCGGCGGGGTTTGTCGGTTATGGCGGTGCGGGCGCTGCGCGAGCCGTGTCGCAGTTGCGCGCGGTGATGGCCTATCTCCAGGTCGCGACCGTGCAAAACCAGGTCCAGCTCTCGCTCATGACCGATTTTGAGAACTTCAACGTTTTCAAACCGGCGGAGCACCACGAAAAATCGGTCAACACAATGTTGGATCAGCTCCTGGCCTGGGCTGGTGCGCTCAAGACCCTGCGGCGAAAAACAGTCTAGGACTTTTACGAAGATTACACATATGGAAATCGGCGTAGATAGTTTCGTAGCGGCAACCGTTGACGGGTCGGGCCGCGCCGTTGATCCCGCGCGACATCTCAACGAGTTACTCGAAGCAATCACGCTCGCTGACGAGATAGGCCTTGATGTGTTTGGCATCGGGGAACATCATCGGCGCGAGTTCCTTGATTCGGCGCCAACGATGATTCTCGCAGCCGCCGCGGCCCGAACCCGCAACATTCGCCTAACGAGCGCCGTCACGGTGTTGAGCGCAGCCGATCCCGTGCGCGTGTTTCAGGAGTTTGCGACGCTTGACCTGCTTTCGAACGGGAGGGCGGAGATCGTTGCCGGGCGCGGCTCATTCATCGAAGCGTTTCCCCTCTTCGGGCTGGAACTCGAGGACTACGATTCGCTCTTTGCCGAAAAACTCGATCTGCTTCTAAACATCCGCGAACACGCGCGTTCACTGGTCGGGCCAGCACCGCGCGGGACTCACCGGCCAGGGAGTTTACCCGCGGCCCCTGCAGAATCCGCTGCCGGTTTGGCTCGGTGTCGGAGGCACGCCAGGCTCTTTTATTCGCGCCGGCATGCTCGGGCTGCCGCTAATGGTCGCGATCATCGGAGGCGAACCGCACCGTTTTCGACCATTGATCGACCGCTACCGCCAGGCTGGTCTGCGCGCGGGACAGTCTCCGGAACAGCTCAAGGTTGGCATCCATTCTTTAGGTTACGTCGCCGAGAGTTCGACGACGGCCGAAGACGAATTCTTTCCCGGCTATGCGCAAAGCTTCACTGACATTGGCAGGGAACGCGGATGGCCACCAATGACTCGCGCACACTTCGACGCCCAGCTCGGACCGACCGGCGCGCTCCTAGTCGGCGATCCGGAAACCGTCGCAGAAAAAATCCTGCGCGTAAACGAGTCGTTAGGCGGCATTTCCCGTATCACATTCCAAATGAGTGTCGCAGCCCTGCCGCACGCGGAGATGCTGCGCGCGATTGAGCTGCTCGGAACACGCGTTGCTCCTCTGGTGCGCAATTCCCTCGCGTCTTCACAGCCACAGCGTGTGTTGCCGACAGTAGATCGCTTTGCCGCAGCAAACTGTGCGCATCACCAACCTTAACAAGCCAAGAGCGAAGATCATGACGAATCAAACCAACCCTTACGAACCCCTGACTTCCGAAAATGCGGCGCTTGTTCTGGTCGATCATCAGGTTGGCCTCATGACCGGCGTCCGCGACTATTCGACCGGCGAGCTGAAACACAACGTCGTAGCGCTGGCCAAAGCTGCGAAATCACTAAAGCTGCCGATCATCGTTACCACGACGGCGCGCGACAGCATGTGGGGTCCGACGTTCCCCGAACTCGTCGAAGCGCTGCCCGGCATCGAGATCATTGACCGTTCGTCGGTCAACGCCTTCCACGACGCGCGCGTAGCCCGCTCGATCGAGGGAACTGGTCGCAAGAAGCTGATCTTTGCCGATATCTCGCTGGAAGTCTGCGCGGCCTTTCCGGCTATCACAGCCGTCGGGAAAGGACTGGACGCTTACGTAGCGGTCGATGCTTCGGGAACGTTCAGCGAGACGAAACGTCAGGCCGGGATCCTTCGCATGCTGCAGGCAGGTGTAATTCTTTCTGACTATGCAACTTTGATGGTGGAAATCCTCAAGGACAATGCGCGACCGGAAGCCGGCGCGGTCTATGAGGCAATGGATATGCCGTGGGCCAAACTCGTGGGCCAGATCGCCCAGGCGTACGGGAGATAATCGCTGGGAGTAAATCCAACGTTTGTTGAAACGCATCGCCAAACATTGAAGTAAGAAAGTAAACGAGGAGACAAGCTATGTCTTACAGCATATCGACCTTGCTAACCCGAAATCTTCAGGACGTCTTCGGTGAGAACGATCCCACGCGTCGACGCGCGGCTATCGACGAGCTCTGGACCGAAGACGGCGTGTTCTATGATCCCAAAACGGGCGTCCACCGTGGCCGCGACGAGATTGATCGCATTGCGGGCGCGATCAGGGCTACTCACCCTGACTTTCGATATCAGGCAATTGCAAAACCGGAGGAATTGGGCAATGGCGGGCGGGTCCAATGGGTATCGGGCCGCCCTGGTGAGGCGCCAGCTTACGCTGGGACTGATTTCATCATTGCCCGGGACAGCCGGATTGCCGTCCTTTATCTTTTTTTCGACAAGCTACCCTGAGCTGGACTCTATCGCGGCACCGCTAAATCGCTACTGGGTTCGAGCCCCGTGGACTCCGAGGATCTTTGTATTATAAAAATTCTTCGTTAGGCAGCTTCGTTCGATTGACGGATCAATTTTTTCATGCGCTTTCTGATCGCGGGTCGCAGCTCTTCCAGGAACCCAGACACGACTGCGCGCGCCTTTGCGGATCGGGGAACTTTCGCCGATAGCTGCATATGAGCCGCGGAAAGGACGGCGCCGACGCGGTGCCGAAGATTACGCGATGTCGAATCGATCAAGATTCATTACCTTGTTCCAGGCCACGACAAAGTCGTTAACAAACTTCTTCTCCACATCGGAACTAGCGTAAACTTCGGCCAGCGCGCGGAGTTGCGAGTTTGAGCCGAAGACAAGGTCAACGCGCGAGCCGATCCACCTCAGTTCACCCGTTTTTCGATCGCGGCCTTCAAACAACTCCGCGCTGCCGTTAGGTGAAACGGCTTTCCACTCGGTGCGCATATCGAGCAGGTTCACGAAGAAGTCGTTAGTCAATGACTCCGGCCGTTTCGTGAAGAGGCCATGCTGCGTCCCTCCGATGTTGGTTTTCAAAACGCGCATCCCGCCGACGAGCACGGTCATGTCGGGCGCGGTCAGAGTTAGCAACTGCGCCGTATCTATCAAGAGTGTTTCACTCGGAATAGTGTATCTGCCTTTGAGGTAATTGCGGAAGCCATCCGCGATCGGCTCGAGGACCTCGAAGGATTCCACGTCGGTCTGCTCCTGCAACGCATCGTTACGTCCTGGTGTGAACGGCACGGTCACATTGTGACCAGCATTCTTGGCCGCTTGCTCGACTCCCGCGCACCCGCCTAACACGATCAGGTCTGCTACCGAGACTTTCTTGCCGTCGGATTGCGACCGATTGAATGCGGTCTGAATTTCTTCCAACCTTTTCAGCACCTTACGCAACTGGGCTGGCTGATTAACTTCCCAATCCTTTTGCGGCGCCAAACGAATTCGGGCTCCATTCGCGCCGCCGCGTTTGTCGGATCCGCGGAAAGTGGACGCAGATGCCCATGCGGTTGAAACCAACTCAGATATCGACAGACCCGATGTCAGAATTTTTGCCTTCAGTGCCGCGATATCCCGCGCATCGATTAGTTTGTGGTTTACCGCCGGAATCGGGTCCTGCCAGATGAGATCTTCCGCAGGAACTTCCGGCCCGAGATAGCGCGCCCGCGATCCCATGTCGCGGTGCGTGAGTTTGAACCACGCCCGAGCAAACGCATCAGCGAACTCGTCCGGGTGTTCCATAAAGCGTCGCGAGATTCGTTCGTACGACGGGTCGATCCGCAGCGAGAGATCGGTGGTCAACATCGTCGGCCGATGCTTTTTCGTTCGATCATGTGCGTCCGGCACGGTGGCGGTGACTCCTTTCGCCACCCATTGATGCGCGCCACCCGGGCTCTTTGTTAGTTCCCATTCCTGGCCGAACAAGTGTTGAAAAAAACCTGTGCCCCATTTTGTTGGCGTCGTGGTCCAAGTAACTTCCAGGCCGCTGGTGATGGCGTGTGCACCTTTGCCCGTCCCGAAGCTGTTCTTCCAACCGAGGCCCTGTGCCTCGAGTCCTTCCGCTTCCGGCTCCGGACCGACGTTCGACGAAGGCGCAGCGCCGTGTGTTTTGCCAAAGGAATGACCGCCGGCAATGAGCGCGACCGTTTCTTCGTCATTCATGGCCATGCGTTTGAACGTTTCCCGGATGTCTGTCGCCGCAAGAGTCGCGTCCGGGTTACCGTCCGGTCCTTCCGGGTTGACGTAGATCAAACCCATCTGCACTGCGGCTAACGGATTTTCCAATCGGCGACTATGAACGTCGCCATCCGCATCCTCGTCGGAGACGAGCACGGCGTGATTATCAATGACACCGGGCGAACCGTGCGCGTATCGGATGTCGCCGCCGAGCCACCTTTTTTCGGCACCCCAATAGACATCTTGATCGGGTTCCCAAACATCCTCGCGACCGCCGCCGAAACCGAATGTTTTGAATCCCATCGTTTCGAGCGCAACGTTCCCAGCGAGGATCATCAGGTCGGCCCACGAAATCTTGCGACCATACTTCTGTTTGATAGGCCAGAGAAGGCGTCGCGCTTTATCCAGACTGACGTTATCCGGCCAACTGTTCAGTGGAGCGAAGCGTTGTTGGCCTCTGCCACCGCCGCCGCGACCATCGCCAGTGCGATAAGTTCCGGCGCTATGCCAGGCCATGCGAATGAATAATGGGCCGTAGTGTCCGAAGTCCGCCGGCCACCAATCCTGCGAATCGGTCATCAAAGCCGCGAGATCCTTTTTCAACGCAGCGAAGTCGAGGCTCTGGAACTCCTTCCTGTAATCGAAGTCTTCACCCATCGGATTCGATTTGGACGAATGCTGGTGAAGGAGTTCGAGTTTTAACTGGTTAGGCCACCACTCACGATTCGTCGTGCCGCCGGTGGTTGCGTGGTGGAATGGACATTTGGCTTCAGTTGTCATGTGATTTCTCCTTATGGGTTGAGCGGAATTTCGAATAAGAGTTGCGGCGAACACTGAGCAATTTGGCGTGATAGTTGAAATATTTGTTTCCTGTGATCATCATAGGAATCGCCTATGGAGATGCACCAGCTTCGATATGTGGTGGCCGTGGCGCGCGCGCGCAATTTCTCTCGCGCGGCGGAGCAATGTCACGTGTCCCAGCCGTCGTTGAGTCAGCAGATCCAGAAACTGGAGGAAGAATTCGGCGAGCGATTGTTTGATCGCATGAAACGTGAAGCCAAGCTAACGGCACACGGCGAAGCTTTTCTGCCTCGCGCGCTGAGGATCCTTGAGGAAGTTGACCTGGCCAGGCGCGAGGCGTCGGAGGCCCGTAGCTTATTGCGCGGCCGTTTGATCGTAGGCGTGCTGCCAACGATTGCTCCCTATCTGCTGCCAGCGGTGCTGGGTGACTTTGCGAAACGATTTCCAAGTGTGGAAATCGTTGTGCAGGAGGAGACGACGGCGCAGTTGCTCAAGCTTGTGAATGCGTGTGAAATCGATTTTGCGGTGGCGAGCCGACCGATCCAAGACCGGCGGATAGAAGTAAAAGATTTGTTTACCGAGGAATTACGCCTGGCATTGCCTCCGCGCCATTCGTTAACGCGCAAACGAACTGTGCGCCTGGCTGATCTCGAGAAAGAGCCTTTTATCGTGATGAAGGAAGGACACTGCCTGGGCGATCAGGTATTGAATTTTTGCGAACGGCGCGACCTGAAACCGACGATCTCTTTTCGCACTGCTCAACTGGAAACGATTCAAGCGCTCGTGCACGCCGGTGTTGGCATCTCGCTCGTTCCCGAGATGGCTGCGCGAAAAAAACGCGCAGGTTTACCAGAGTATCGATCGCTCGCTTCACCCAAACCTGAGCGAAAGATCGTGGCGATCTGGCCAAAGCAACGTCCAACAAGTCGCGCGGCAAATGAGCTCTTGAACCAAATTATCGCCAAGTCCAAAGAGCTATAGTCGGAGCCGCGCTCGCGTTTGAGAAAGTGCGGGCACCTTTGCGAAAGAATGCCCCTGCAGTCGCCTTAAAAGCGAATTGATGCTCGAACCTTGGGTACCTCCCTCGAACGAAGGAGTACCGATCACCTCGCCAGAGGTATTGGAAAATCCCCGATATAGACGCTGGCGGTGACATAACCGGCGCTCATAGCGTCCACGGTGGAAATGGAAAAATCACAGGGCCGGCGGCCGGATGAAGTCGCACGTTTTGGAAACATGAATATTGACTATTCGCGGCCCAACGAATTGACGCAGGACATTGAAATCCCTGTCACGCACGCTGTGCGAGTTGTCAGAACGAGTCGCGTCGGGCTTTCTACTGCCGCAAAGACCTCGACGCTGCCGATCGATACCAGAACGACAAAGCCTAAGGAATCTTCCTTTCAAATAGCCGCATTTGTTATCAATCACCCGATCCTCGCGATGTTGGTTCTGGGGCTGATCGCACTAATTGGTTCTGTTTGCATTTTTGCACTGCCGATTGGGTGGCTGCCCTTCTGAATTTTAATCTTTGGTCATTGGCGCTTACTCGTGTTTGAGCGCGAGATCGCGGGTGAGAAGGTCTAAGTGGTCGACCAAGTCCATCGCAACAGCGCGCAGGATTAATTTGATCGGCTGCCAGGGCTAGACGTGAAGCTGCCTTCCAGCGATCTTTTGAACTGGGGTGGAAACAATGTCCGGCTGTCCGCAGCGCAAGCTCCGTTTGTCCTTCGCACTTTCGCCACCTCCGGTCGAAGCAAGTCAAATCGACGATCCCCCGAAAGACAGATGGCGCATCGTCATGTTCCCGCTCGACATCTAAACGCCAGCAGCGATAAGAAAAGTATGAGCCGAATCGTTCTCGTGAGCTCGATACTGATTTGTGGCTCGTTGTTTGTCGGTTGCTCGCGTAAACCGGCACAGACCGCTCCGCCCCCTCCTGAAGTTCTTGTGACAACGGTAACGCCGCAGGATGTGCCGCGTGTGCTCGAACGCGTGGCAACACTGGATGGTTTCATCAATGCCAACATAAACGCGCAGGTGCAGGGCTACATTATTTCCCGCGATTACACGGAAGGCAGCGTGGTGAAAAAAGGCGACCTGCTTTTTCAAATTGATCCGCGTCCGTTTGAAGCGGCGGTAGCGCAGGCCAAGGGAGCTCTGGCAAGAGATAAAGCCAATCAGGTGAAAGCAGACGCAGACGAAAAGCGCGCGCTCGATTTGTTTAAGAAAAAAGTCATTAGCGAACAGGAGCGAGATACTGCCATCGCAGCCGCTGGGTCGACTAGAGCAAACGTCGAAGCGGATGAAGCAGCGGTGCAACAAGCGGAGTTGAATCTGGGTTATACGAAGGTCACGGCGCCGATCGATGGTATGGCTGGGTTCGCGAATAATCAGGTGGGCGATCTGGTCGGGCCAACTACGGGACCACTCACGACAGTTTCGCAAATTGACCCGATCAAAGCTGTCGTCACCGCCGGCGAAGGCCCATTCACCGATTTCGTTTCCCGCCATCCTGACGCAACTGAGCGCAATGCCTACATAAAAACCCTCAACTTCGATTTGATCCTCGGCAACGGCGAGATGTACCCGCACAAAGGCAAATTTTATGCGCTCGATCGCAGCCTGGATCCGAGGACTGGATCGATCCGCTACTATGTAACGTTTCCGAATCCGGGAAACATTTTGCGGCCGGGGCAGTTCGGAAAGGTGCGTTTCGTCGCCGACATGAAGAAGGGCGCGATGGTGATTCCGCAGGAAGCGGTAAACGAGTTGCAGGGCAGCTATCAGGTCGCAGTCGTAGGCAACGACAATAAAGTAAGTATTCGTCCGGTGAAAATGGGCGAACGCATCGGCGCTATGTGGGAAGTGACCGAGGGACTCAAGCCCGGCGACAAAGTTGTTGTGCAAGGACTCCAAAAAGCGCGCGAAGGATCGACAGTCACAGTCAAAGACTGGACGCCGCCCCCCGATGCGTTGGTTTCAAAAGCGGACCAGCAAAAGAAGCCCTAACAAATGTCGGAGTTCTTCGTTAGGCGGCCCATTGTCGCGATCGTCATCGCCATCTTGATGACGCTGATTGGCGGCGTCTGCATGCTGGCATTGCCAATCGCTCAATATCCGCAGATCGCGCCGCCGGAAATTCAAGTGCAGACGCACTTCACCGGCGCGGACGCGCTAACAGTCGAGCAATCGGTCGCGGCTCCGATCGAGCAGCAGATGAGCGGCGTCGACAACATGAACTACATGTACTCGATTAACGCGAACAGTGGCGACATCCGACTGATCGTGAATTTCGACATCGCCACCGATCCGAACATCGATCAAGTACTGACGCAGCTCCGAGTGGCGCAAGCGCAGTCGCAATTGCCCGCCGACGTTAACAACTACGGCGTGACGGTTAAGAAATCGACAACAGCGCCGCTGATGTTGATTGCGTTGTATTCGCCAAAAGGAAGCTACGACGGAGTCTTTCTGGCCAACTACGGCTACATCAATCTGTTCGATCAACTGACCCGCGTTCCTGGGATTGGCAATGTGCAGATATTCGGCGCGGGCCAGTATGCAATGCGGCTCTGGGTGAAGCCCGACCAGCTCGCGAAGCTCGGCATCACCGTTCCCGACATTATTACCGCCGTGCAAAAGCAGAACACGGTGAACCCGGCCGGTCAGGTCGGCGGCGAACCGATTCCCAGTGGACAGAAGTTCACCTACACGGTGCGGGCGCAGGGCCGATTGCAAACGCCGGAGGAATTCGGCGAGATCGTCGTTAGGGCAAATCCCGATGGCTCATTCGTTAGGGTGAAAGACATTGCACGCATTGATCTCGGCGCACAGACCTACAACTTGAAGGGGCGGCTGAACGGCCAACCTTCGGCAATCCTCGCCTGTTACCAGCTGCCCGGAACCAATGCAGTCAAAGCGGCGCAAGGCGTTCGCAAATTGATGGCCGAAGCGAAGCAACGTTTTCCCGCCGACATGGATTACGCCATCTCGCTCGATCAAACGCTTTCGGTAACTGAAGGATTGCGCGACATCGTTAAGACGCTGTTCGAGGCGCTCGCGTTGGTCGTCATCGTCGTATTTATCTTTTTGCAAGGATGGCGAGCTACGCTGATTCCGTTGTGCGCGGTTCCGGTATCGTTGATCGGAACGTTTGTGTTGTTCCCATTATTCGGATTCTCGATCAACTCGCTTTCTCTCTTTGGACTGGTGCTGGCGATTGGGCTTGTTGTGGACGACGCGATTGTGGTGGTTGAAGCGGTCGAGCGTCACATCGAGGAAGGAATGACGCCGCGCGAAGCGACGCTGCAGGCGATGCGCGAAGTGTCGGGCCCGGTGATCGGTATCGCGCTTGTGCTTTCCGCCGTCTTCATTCCGACGGCGTTCCTTCCCGGGATTACGGGACGTTTGTACCAACAATTCGCTCTAACGATAGCGATCTCCGTCATCTTATCCGCGTTCAACGCGCTTTCGCTCAGTCCGGCACTGTCATCGTTATTGCTGCGGCCGCGAAAGAAAACGCGCGGCCCACTCGGCTGGTTTTACGATCGGTTCAATCGTGTATTCGGCGGCGCGACTCATGTTTACGTAAATTGGTCGCGCCTGGCCATTCGAAAAGCCGTGCTCAGTTTCGCATTGCTGGCCGTGTTCGCGGTAGGGGCGGGCGTGTTTGGATCGCGATTGCCGAGTGGATTTCTGCCGGAAGAAGATCAAGGCTACGTTTATCTCGCGCTTCAGTTACCCGACGCATCGTCACTCGAACGTACCGACCAGGCTGCGCGCAAGATCGAAGACATTCTCAGCAAGATTCCCGGCGTTAAGTACACGACCAGTGTCGTCGGATTCAGTTTGCTCAGTCTCGTGCAAAACACTTACAGCGCGTTCTTCTTCGTAACGTTCAAGCCCTGGAGCGAACGGACAAAACCGGAAGAAAAATACACGGCCATCAAAGCGAACATTAACAAACAACTCGCCGGTCTTACCGAAGGGCTCGCCTTCGCCTTTCCGCCGCCGGCGATTCCTGGCGTTGGCACTTCCGGCGGATTCCAATTCATTTTGGAAGATCGCACCGGCAAAGACGTCGCTTTTCTCGCTAAAAATATGACGACGTTTTTGGACGCGGCGCGTAAACGGCCTGAGCTGGGAACCCTCATACCGACATTTCTGCCGAACGTTCCGCAGGTCTTCGTCAATGTCGATCGTGACAAAGTGGTCAAACAGGGGATCGATCTCGGCCAGGTTTACCAAACGCTTCAGACATTTATGGGCGGCTTTTTCGTGAATTACTTCAACCGGTTCGGCCGCACATGGCAGGTTTACATAGAAGCGGAAGGCGATTACCGCACCGACGCGAAAAACGTCGGCCAGTTCTTCGTGCGCAACGCAAACGGTGGTGCTGTCCCGCTTGACGCGATCTCGACCATCAAGAACATTGCCGGCCCGGAATTCACGCTGCGGTACAACGAATATCGCTCGGCGCAAATCAACGGATCAGCAGCACCAGGCTACAGCTCAAATCAGGCGATGGCGGCGCTCGAAGAAGTCTTCCGCCAAACCATGCCTAACGACATGGGCTACGATTATCTCGGCATTTCCTATCAGGAAAAGAAAGCGCAACAAGGCGTCTCGCCGACGATGGTGTTTGGAATGTCGCTCATATTTGTGTTCCTCATTCTCGCTGCGCTCTACGAAAGCTGGTCGCTGCCGTTCAGCGTCTTGTTAGGCACACCGATCGCGGTGCTCGGCGCGTTCCTTACGCTCTGGTTGCGCGGAATGGAAAACAATATCTACGCGCAGATTGGTCTGATCATGCTCATCGGATTGGCAGCGAAGAACGCCATTCTGATCGTCGAATTCGCCAAGGACGAATACGAAAAGGGCAAACCGCTGCTCGAAGCCACGCTGGAAGGCGCGCGTTTGCGTTTGCGTCCGATCCTGATGACTTCCTTTGCATTTATTTTCGGAATGCTGCCGTTGTGGTTCGCCAGCGGCTCCGGAGCTGTCGCTCGGCGCATACTCGGTTCGACCGTGATCGGGGGCATGATCGCGGCCTCCGCGATCGCTATTTTCCTTATCCCGGTAACGTTTTACGTCATCGAACGATTCGCCGGTGGAAAAAAACAGGAATCGCCGTCTTCAACAAAAATCACTAAACCGCAAGCGGAACCTGAGCCCGCGGTTTAGATATGAACAGCTGGCTTACGAAAAGAGCTTTTTTCGCGCCGCGACTAAGGCTTCTCCCCTACCCCCGTCAAAACCAGGTCGCCAGATTAGCCTATTATTTCTTCAACGAACGGACGTAGGCAACCAACGCTTGTACGTCGGCATCGGACAGCTCGTCTTTGTACCCTTTCATCTTCCCCCTGCCGTTCTTGATGACCTCTGCGGCCTCGGCGTCACTGAAGCCCTGTTCTTTGCTGTAATCTTTCAGACCGAGCTTTTTTCCCATCGCAGTATTGCCGCTGGCGTCTTTACCGTGGCACGAGGCGCAGTTCTGAGCCCATAGTGCCGAGGCATCTGCCCCAAACGCCGCGCCCGAAGAAGCGACGATGATTGTTACGATTACGGAGATGATTAGTTTCATCAATCTTGGGTTCCTTTCCGAGTGAACAAAGTAAATCCGTCTTCCTACGCAGCGAAAGTACCATTCGTGGGCTTGTCGAGATAAATGAGGCGCCTTCGACGATGAAAACGCGAATCACCGTAAGCCGCCCAGTCGAGCGCGAATTTGAAGTAGTATGCAGCAAATCTTTTCCAGTTAGAATCGATTCCTGCTTTCCTGAGTTCCTTAGAGATTCTTTTTCGTCCAGACGTCGATGCGATCGAGCGCTTTTTCGATGTTCTCGATCGAGTTCGCCACGCTGAAGCGAAGATAACCCTCGCCGAAGTTCCCGAACGCGGTTCCGGACAATGCAGCAACGTCCGCGTCTTCGAGGAGCGCGTCGGCCAGTTTTTTCGATGGCCACCCAGTCTTTGTGATGTTCGGGAAGACATAGAACGCGCCATGTGGGACGCGACAGGAGAAACCTTTGATCTTGTTCAGGCCGGCAACCATCACGTCGCGCCGTTTCTTGAACTTAGCGCGCATCCCATCCACCATGTCCTGCGATCCTCGCAGCGCTTCGACGCCGGCAATTTGCGTGAAGCTGGCCGTACACGAATTCGAATTTGTCATTAACCGCGAAAGGTGGGTTGCCAGATCGGGGCGCATAACGCCATAGCCCATCCGCCAACCAGTCATGGCGTAGGTTTTGGAAAAGCCGTCGAGCAAAATGGTGCGCTCCTTCATGCCGTCGATCGACATGATGGAATGATGCTCGCCTTCAAAGATGAGCCGGCTATAGATCTCGTCGCTCAACACCATGATGTTGCGATCGCCGATTGCGCGCGCGATCGCGTCGATGTCCTCCTTGGTCAGCACACCGCCTGTCGGGTTCTGAGGCGAATTCAGAATAAGGAGCTTGGTGCGATCGTTGATCAGACCGGCGAGCTCATCGACGTCGAGCCGGAATTCCAATTCCTCGCGCAACCGGATCGGCACCGCTTTCGCACCGACATAGTTGATCATCGACTCGTATATCGGGAAGCCGGGATTCGGGTAAATGATTTCATCATCGTCTTCGGCTAGGGCGAGAATCGAGAAAAAGATTATCGGCTTGCCGCCGGGAACGACGACCACTTCGTCGGGCGCCACGTTTACCCGGCGCGTCTCGCTCACATGTTGCGCGATGACCTCGCGCAATTCCATCAGCCCGGCCGAAGGCCCGTAATGTGTGAAGCCCTTGCGCAGTGCGTCGCATCCCGCCTCGGTGATGTTGCTCGGTGTATCGAAATCGGGCTCGCCGATTTCAAGATGAATGATATCGCGACCCTGCGCCTCGAGCGCTTTCGCTTTCACCAGCACTTCAAACGCGGTCTCCGTGCCGAGTCGCGCCATGCGTTTGGCGAGCCGGAGTTCATGTGTCTTATGCATGATCTGAGATCGGCATTATACCGCACCGGCGCAACTTGTCTTGTGCAACAAACCGCGGATCGGCAGAACTCGAAGTTGATCGGAATAGTGCTTAACCTTGGAGGTGATCGCCGGCGCGCGCGCCGGGGAATCTTACGGGTAAGCTTCTATTACGTGCCACCAACAGGCGATTCGACGCCGCTGAGGATTCCGCCGAGATGTCCAGTTAGCGTGATTACCACTAAGGCGATCAGCGTTAGTGCCCAATAGCCGATGCTCAGTGAGCTGCCCTTGCTACGGACGCGCGAGCGCATCCAGCTAAGAAGAAAGATCAGCAACGCGGAAGTCACTGCGCAAATCATATGCAGCCGTAAATTTCCTTTTATCGTCGCGCCTTCGAGCTGCCATTGCCAGGCTCCCAGACCGGTGGCAATCGCAATGGGGATCGTCAGCGCAGCGCCCAGCAGGTTGTAATAGGCGACCGCTGCAAACATCGGCTGCTTGCGCCAGACTGCCAGCAAATCGAAGACAACGCTCGCGATAAAGAGCGCGATTGGAAAATGAATGATGACCGGATGCTGAGCGTGTCCCGCGAGGAGCGCGGCCTTAACATCAAAAGGATTCACCGACGCTGTTAGAAACATTTTCATAACATTCATCGACCGATGCTACAGCGGTCCGATAAAGCGGCTCAATCGCGCCTTACTTCTGGACTACAATCGTTCCAGTCATCTTCGGGTGCACCGAGCAAAAGTATTCATAGGTGCCTGGCGCTCCGGCGATGATCGAGAATTCTTGATCGGTGTCGAGCCCAGGTGATCTCTGAAACTTCTTCCCCACGCTTACGACGGTGTGCGGTTCCTCGTCCCGATTGATCCAGGTTATCTTCGCACCGGACTTGACCGTGATGGTCTGCGGATTGAACGCGAAGTCTTTGATCTCGATTTTGTTTTGACCGCCGCCACCAGTGCCGGTGTCCTTCATCTCGCCAGCTACGGCGAAGAGAGAGAAACCGGACAAAACCGCTGCAATCGTAATTTTACTAATGAACGTATTCATAGGTTTGAGTGTTTATAGCTTGAATGGATCTAGCTAAGGGTTGAGTCGACGACCGCGAGCGCCGTTTTGCCTTGTTTGTATTGAACGCTTGTCAGGCCGAGCATGCTGCGCAGCTTTTCCGCCGGCACATTCAATGGGCCGGGCGACGGCCCATCTCCGGGTGCGGCCTGCGGGAAAGCGGTGGACATCGCGGTGTGAAAAGTCACGTTGCCCTCGACCTTTTGCAGCACTTGGTGGATGTGTCCGTTTAGAACTGTCACCGAACCGAAGCGCTTCAGATATCCCAAGGCGCGTTCGCTATCGCTGGTTCCCCAGCCCCATTTTGGATAGACGCTCCAGAGCGGGATGTGGGCGAACACTAT
>Ga0193750_1000185_pt1 | contig 18047 bp, 16 predicted proteins | sample L1c1metaG_FD_160569 | JGI IMG/M metagenome (GOLD analysis project Ga0193750, IMG submission 160569) | Soil microbial communities from a riparian zone of the East river system, Colorado, United States - L1c1 | ecosystem: Environmental > Terrestrial > Soil > Riparian zone | place: USA: East River... | reverse complement strand
GACATTAGCGACCGTACCGAAAATGTTCATTCTCGGATTCACATACCCTTTTATCCACGCGGCCCAATAGTCATACTCTGGTCGCGCATTTCCCGGCTATGAGTTAAGGTATTTTCCAATCAAACCTGTGTAATACCCCGAATCGTGCAGATAATTAGCCACTGTCGGTCCGATCAATTGGTCAGAGTTAGTTAGAACTCCATCGTGCCGGGCATATTTCCCCGTTAGAAAGCTGGCGCGACTGGGGCAGCAAAGTGCGGTCGGCATCATGAATTCAGTACAAGTTAAGCCTTGGTCCGCGATCATGGCCTGGGTGTTCGGCATAAACTGCGAAGTCAACGTGTCGTGGCTCTGATCGTCGGTCATGATAATCAGAATATTCGGTCGCGAGTCCTGGGCTTCCGCGTGCCACAGCACTGACGTGAATAGCAGCGCGATTACGAGACGCTTTAGCATGACCTATACGATAGCTAGATAGATGCCTTCTAAGTTTAAGGCCAACGATGGCGTTGTCACTGGCGGCAACACCTAAAAATTAAGTCCGATATTGCCCTACACGCATCCTAGCTCGGTCTGCGGTACCGCTAAGTCATTACGACTTCAACGCTCCCATTTCAGATTATGCTCGCCCTCGCCAGGGGTGGCTGGTCTTGTTCTCGTTAGGCCGCGGGCTGTCCAGATACCACGGACGGAGGCTTCAATGAAACGATTTGTTGTCGCAGCAATGCTTGCGTTGATCAACATACGTCCACTGCAAGCCACGCTCGCATTCGCTAGCTGCGAACTATAGACGTGTAAGCATTTGTCCTATATTTGGTCCTGCGTGGTGGCTTTATTCGGGCAGCCAAAGATAAATCACAACTTAGCTGGCGGTTTGTGGGTTGTGTTCTTGAAGTAGTGGCCTCCCGGAATGGCTGTATGCGGGAAACGATCACGACACCAGAAAGGAACAATCCCATGACTCCCAAGCTTTCAACGCAAACTCATGTAGGAAACCACAAAGCGGCGCCCTCTATCAAAAAGCGGATGAGCAAACTTCTTTGCGCAGGAGTTGCGCTCTTTGTTATTTCTGCCGGAGTAGTACAGGCCGCAGACGACTCTGACGGCGGATTCCTGCCAAACGCACGCATCGTTTCCACCCTCCCTCCGAACGGAGACTTAAATCTTTATGGCGTCGCCTTTGTACCACTACTCTTCCAAAGCGGCAGTGGCCCTCTGCAGCCGGGAGACATTCTGGTCTCGAATTTCAACAACAGTTCGAACCTGCAGGGCACCGGCACCACGATTGTCCGCATTCCTGTAAGTGGCCCCGTCTCACTTTTCTTTACTGCGCCGACTCCCGCGCCCGGCGCACCCGGCTTTGGCCTATCAACAGCTCTGGCAGTTTTGCGGAAAGGTTTCGTCATTGTCGGCAACGTCCCGTCGAAGGATGGGACTGCTGCGACGGTCAGCCGCGGTTCTCTATTGGTAATTGATGACACCGGGCAGCTGGTCAACACGATTACTGACTCAACGATTAACGGGCCATGGGATATGACGATGATGGACCGAGGAGATCAGGCAACTGCCTTTGTCTCGAACGTGCTTTCGGGAACGGTTGTTCGACTTGAGCTCAATGTAGCCACAAATGGCGTGGCGGTTGCCAACAAAACCGTGATTGCATCCGGGTATCGGACATCGAGGCGATCCAGCTGCCTTCGAAGTTGGCCCGACCGGTTTGGTATATGATGCAGGGCACGATGTACTCTACGTGGCATCCACTGCGGACAATGCGGTGTTTGCAGTTCAAGAAGCAGGGACGAGAACCAACAGCGGAGGAAGAGGTACGATCATTTACACCGATGCCATTCACCTGCATGGACCACTCGCCATGGCTGAGGCCCCCAATGGCCACTTGCTCGTTTCTAACAGCGACGTGATTAATCCCGATCCGAACCAGCCGAGCGAAATCGTCGAGTTCACCAAACAGGGCCAGTTTATCAAGCAACTCTCCGTCGATCCCGCACAGGGCGGTTCATTTGGGTTAGCAGTGAAGGCTAATCAGGATGACGCGTTTTTCGCCGCGGTCGATGACAACACAGCAACTCTAACCGTGTCCACGATTGAGTTACCTTTGAATCAGTAGCCTTGACCAGATAGTCAAGTCATACGCAGTGAAGTCGTCGGCTGATTGCTTGGTTAGGTCTCCTACTACTGAAAGAGCTGGAATTGTAGCCTGGAAGTGGCATTTAATCGCAGGCTATCAGACTGTGAGCGGTCGCTATGGCTCAATCGCTGCACTCTGTTGCACGGGATTAGCTGATTCTGGCATTATGCCGCCAATGAAATACTGGGAGCTGATTGCTGACAAGCTCAGTGCTGCCGGCTGGTCGTGGGGCTATTGCAGCGTCGCAAAAAAACACAGCTTAAATTCTGGAATAATGCCATGCGTGCTATTTAGGATCTGTAGGTTCACGCCTGATGTGATTGTCGGCCAAAGTTACTACACAAATGCTTTTCGAGGGCACTTAGTTCGACAAATTATCAGGATTTCTGACAAACCACTTGCGGTCAAATAAGATTCGGCCGTTGGTCTATTCGCCGAATCGGGCAGGGGGCATCGTCTCTCGGGTAGCGCCCGCCCTTTTTAGCCACGCAACTAACACGAGGAATTACCGGGAGAAGGAAGAAGCCCATATATGTATTGCCCGATTCTCGTTAGAACTACAACGTTGTCTGTACGAACTTCGATTAACCAGTCTCCCTTGCGACGCGCTTTTCTTTTAGCATTAGTCGCTGTCGCGCTCGTTTCCTTTACGTCGTCGCGAACGGCTCGCGCGGTTAGCCCGGCGCCGGACGGAGGCTACCCCAACGGCAACACGGCTGAGGGTACTAATGCGCTTTTCAGCCTCAAAACCGGCAGCTTCAACGCGGCCGACGGTGCTAATGCGCTTTTTAGCAACACAACCGGCAGCTTTAACACGGCCAACGGTGCTGGTGCGCTCTTTCGCAACACAAGCGGCATCGGCAACACGGCCAACGGTGTTAATGCGCTCGTTAGCAACACAGCCGGCTTCCTCAACACCGCCACCGGCGTGAATGCACTATTTCACAATGGACTAGGCCAACGCAACACGGCCAGCGGGGTTCAAGCGCTGTTCAGCAATACAAGCGGCTTCGGCAACACTGCAGCCGGATACCTGTCCATGTCGCAAAACGACAGTGGTTTCGACAACACTGCAGTTGGTCGGCAAGCACTCGAGAACAATACTAGCGGTTCATTCAACATCGCGGTGGGTAATTTGGCCGGTCACGACCTTACGACAGGAACTAACAACATCGATATTGGCAACCGAGGGGTGGCTGCCGAAGCTCAGACCATACGTATAGGAGAGCAGGGTACCCAAACCGCTACATTCATTGCGGGTATTTTCGGTTCGACTGCTACCGGAGGCGTTCAAGTTTTTGTAAATTCAAACGGCCAGATGGCCACAGTCACCTCGTCGGCGCGATTCAAAGATGACATCAAGCCAATGGACAAGGCGAGTGAAGCGATTCTGCGGCTTAAGCCGGTGACCTTTCACTACAAGCCTGAGCTTGATCCCAATGGCATCCCGGAGTTCGGTCTAGTAGCCGAGGAAGTAGAGAAGGTGAATCCCAATCTAGTAGTGCGCGACGAAGACGGCAAAGTAAACACCGTTCGCTACGACGCAGTGAATGCGATGCTGCTCAATGAGTTTCTGAAAGAACACCGGCAGGTTGAAGAACAGAAAGCTGGCCTTGCGGAAATGAAGTCTGTTGTCTCAAGACAAGAAGAGATTATTGCCAATCAGCAGAAGCAGATTGAAGCGCTCACGGCCACTGTGCGAAAAGTCAGCGAACGAGTCGAACCAGGGGCACCTGCTGTGCAAATGGCTGCAAACGACGACTGATGTCCCGTTTGTCACCTCCAGCGCTACTCCGCCGACCTCGGGGCAATCTGAGTAGACACATCGGAGGGTGCAGGAACTGGAAAGGCAAATCCAGGCGCTCACAGCTACGGTGCAGACGGTAAGAGACCAATTGCAGGCCGGCAGTCCTTCGCCGCAGGGAGTACCTGAAGATCTTTAAGAGCTGATCAACTCGCGGGAGAAAGACCGTATTTGCTGGACAAATGTCTGCAGATCTGTCCACGATGGCGGAAACCAATTAGCGGCCTGAATCGGGCCGGGACGTTCTTGTTCCCGGGAGCGCCTGACCTCGTTCGGGTTTGCAAGCCGAGCAAACAAAAAACTCTCAGGAGGAAACCATGATTTATCCACCAACTCAGCGAAAAAAGCCATCGATATCAGGAAGAAATAAGGGGCGCGTCTTACTAATTATGATGATTGGGTGGCTAACCCTTTTTGCTGTCGCGAAAGCTAGCGCCGTTAGCCCGCCGCCGGACGGAGGTTATCCGGGCGAGAATACCGCCGAGGGAACAAATGCCTTGCTCAACCTCACAAGCGGGATCGATAACACCGCGGTTGGTTTTGATGCTTTAATGATGACTCAAAGTAGCATGGAGAATACGGCAGTAGGAGTTGCGGCGCTTGGTAGCAATATCAGCGGTAATACAAACACGGCGATCGGTTATGAGACGCTGACCAGGAACACGACGGGCAATGACAATACGGCCGTAGGTGGCAATGCGATGCTTAGTAACACCACTGGCCACGGCAACACTGCGACCGGACTCAATGCGCTCTTTAGCAACACGACGGGTATCAGCAATACCGCGAACGGCGTTGCGGCCCTCCGATTAAACACACTTGGGGAAGATAACACTGCCGTCGGTATCAGTGCCCTCGAGCAGAACATCGGCGGAAGCTTTAACACTGCGGTGGGCGCTTCCGCACTGAGCAGCAACTCAGGCGGCAACTCCAACACTGCCGTCGGACTCAACGCGCTCTTTTTCAATAGTTCAGGATCGAACAATACTGCTCACGGAGTTAATGCCCTCCTCAACAACGTCAACGGCGTGCACAACTCAGCCCATGGCGCTTTTGCCTTGCAAAATAACAAAGGCGGCGGCGATAACACGGCGCTGGGTTTCCAAGCGTTGAAAGGCAATGTCGGCGGGGGCAATAACATCGCCGTCGGCAGCAACGCCGGTGTGAATCTGACCACCGGCAGTAGCAACATCGATATCGGTTCGCCCGGGGTAGCCGGTGAGTCGGCCAAGATTCGGATTGGGACCAAGGGCACACATAACGGCACTTTCATCGCCGGTATTTCGGGCGTCGCCGTTACCGGTAGTACGGTGGTGGTCAACACAAATGGTAAGCTCGGCGTAGCTACTTCCTCGGCCCGTTTCAAGGAAGCAATTAAGCCAATGGACAAGGCCAGCGAAGCAGTCCTGGCTTTAAAACCGGTCGCGTTTCGCTACAAGAAAGACATAGATCCCGATGGTATTCCGCAATTCGGCTTGATCGCCGAGCAAGTCGAGAAGGTGAATCCGGATTTAGTAGCTCGCGACGAAGAGGGCAAAGTAAACACGGTGCGCTATGAGGCGGTGAACGCGATGCTGCTTAATGAGTTTCTCAAAGAGCACCGGAAAGTTGAAACGTTGGAGGGAATAGTGATGCAGCAGCAGAAACAAATCGAGGCGCTCACCGCGACTGTCCAGAAAGTGGGCGACCAGGTCGCCCTCAGCAGGCCTGAACCACAGTTAGTCGCCAACCCTTAATGGCGCTGTTCGCAGGGGCATCGCGGCGGCGGATTCTGAAATTGTTGCAGCCAATAGGGACTAATCGCTGAAGTGCGAGTGATTAGGGGAGTCCCTAGTGTTTACTTACTTTGGCAAGATCGACCTGGCCGATTATCTCCACCGCGATAGGAGTTCGATCATCGGTTGCAGTGATTTCCTGAACTTTTTCCACGACACCTCGGCGCTGGAGTCGTCGCAACGGTTGGACCACTCGCTCGTAGAAAGTGTGAGCATTTTCCGGAGAAGGATTGGATTGCCAAAATCTTCTCCCGACCTCGATTTCTAGAAGTCGCGCTTCGCAGTAATCCGGCTCTAGCACTTTGGCATAATCGCTATGCGAAGTTTGATAGTCTGCTCTTCGAGCGCCTGCCCAGCCGGTCAGTTTTCGGACAATGCGCTCGACGACGCTTCCGTCACGTTTGGTGTCACCTTGATCGCCTTTGTCCGGGTCTGCAACGGTGCGTTTGCTTGTTTTTCTTGATCGTTTGGTTGCCATTGGTTCTTCCCTGATTGCCTTATTCGCGGGCAATTCTAGGCCGCGACTTGAGTCGATGAACGATTGAGCAATTGCTGGTAAATCCGGATGTAATCCTCGGCCATATGACGATCGGTGAACCTTTGTTCGAATTCGCGGCGGCAACGCGCACGACTGATTTGCTCAATTTTCCCGACTGCTTCCACCGCGCGATCGATATCCTCGACGATAAAACCTGTCTCTCCTTCAACAATAATTTCGGGGACCGAACCGCGGGGAAAACCGATCACTGGCGTCCCACATGCAAGCGCTTCAATCATTACTAACCCGAACGGCTCCGGCCAATCGATCGGAAAGAGGAAAGCGAAGGCGCCGCCGAGCAGTTTGTTTTTTTCCGCAAGTCGAACTTCACCGATGAACTCGATGAAAGGTTCGTTCAGCAGATGTTTGATGTGTTTGTTAAAGTAGTAGCGGTCGGCACGGTCGATCTTGGCCGCGATTTTGAGCTTGCGGCCGGTTCGCCGGGCGATCTCGATCGCTCGGTCCACTCGTTTTTCCGGCGAAATCCGCCCGAGAAAGAGCAAATAGTCCTCCGGCTTTTCCTGGAAGTCGAAAGAATCGGCGGGTAGGCCATGGTAAACCGTTCCGATCCATTGAGCTTGCGGCAATGGGCGCCGCTGCGAGTGCGAAATGGAGACAACAGGCATATCGGGAAACTCGTTGTAAACCGGCGGCAGATCGGGCAGGTCGAGCCGGCCGTGCAAGGTGGTAACGTGCGCAAACGAAGCGCGACGCGAGAGCGGGAAGTGAAGATAGTCGATATGGAAATGGACGATGTCGAATTGATCGAGCCGCTGAAAGACCTCCTCCAGCAACACGATATGATGGGCAAGGGTGTCCACCGCCTTGCCCAATCGCAGCGACCGCGGGGAGATTGGAATCAGGTGCGCGGCTGTCTTGGAATCGCCGCTGGCAAAAAGTGTAACCTCTTCTCCCAGCCGCACGAGCTCTTCCGTCAAATAAGAGACAACGCGCTCCGTTCCGCCGTAACCGTGTGGCGGTACGCTTTCATAGAGCGGAGCTACCTGAGCGATTTTCATAGTTGCAAGATGACCTCCATTTTTCCCTTTAACTGCTGAACTTTCGCAGCGACGTGGTCGCCTGAGCGTGTAAATCGTAAATCGACTGAGCCCTGGCCTACCCTCAACCCATGAACTTCTACTTCATTGACGTTCTCGGGCAACATAGGGCGCACGATTCGTAGTTTTGATTCAAATCCATCTCCCTCCAGTCCCAGCACGGCAGTAAGGAGATAGGGAACCGCGCCGGCGGACCAAGCCTGCGGCTGACATGCCACAGGGTAGGAGACAGGAATGCCGTAATCTTGTTGAGCGAAGCCGCCAAAGAGTTCTGGTAAACGATAGGATTGGAAATGAACGGCAGCTTCGATGAGACCGCTCATGATCTTGAGCGCCTCCTGCTCAAGGCCATAGCGCTTAAAGCCGGCTGCAATGAGAGAATTATCATGCGGCCAAACCGTTCCGAGATGGTATCCAAGCGGATTATAACGAAGAGCAGCGCTTGTCAGAGTGCGCACTCCCCAACCGTTGAACATTTCATCAGAGAGCAACCATTCGGCGATCTTGCCGGCGCGTTCCGGCTGAGCGATTCCGGACCAGAGCGCGTGGCCGGTATTGGAGGAGAGGACCGCCGCCTGACGATTGCCTTGTTGCAGTGCGAGCGCGTAGTAGCCGTCGTCGACCCAAAAATCGCGATCGAAACGCTCCCGCAAGCGTTCGGCTTGCTCCTCCAGCGCGGACGCCCGTTGTTCATCGCCCACGCGACGGAAAAGCGCTGCCATTTCGATTTTCGCCTGATAGACGTACCCTTGCACCTCGACCAGCGCGATCGGGGGCTCGGCCAATGAACCATCGGCATTTACGATCCCGTCGCCGGAATCTTTCCAGCCCTGGTTCGTGAGTCCCTTCTCGATTTTGCAGTCATACTTTACATACCCATCTCCATCTGCGTTCCCGTACTGTTCGATCCAATTAAGGGCCGCGTCGATCTGGGGGCGCAGTTCATCAAACAACCGCGTCTCACCGCTCCAAGTGGCGTGTTTTCCCACCAGCACCAACCAGAGTGGTGTGGCGTCAACCGTCCCGTAATAAGGCGTGTGCGGTATCTCGCCCAGGTGCGCCATCTCGCCGACGCGCAATTCGTGCAGAATCTTGCCGGGCTCTTCCTCTCGCCACGGGTTTAGTTCTTTACCCTGATACTTGGCCAGCAAACGGATGGTGTGCTCGGCAATGCTTAGGTCGTAAGCCAGCGTCTGTAACGCCGTGATGATGCTGTCGCGGCCGAACAAAGCCACGAACCATGGCACCCCGGCGGCGAAATAGCTGGCGCCGCCATCCAATGTACAGCGCAGCATTCTCAGATCGCTCAGAGAGCGGTCCATGACACGACTTAAAAGAAGACTGTTGGTTTGAACCTTTGTTGCTTGCTCCCGCCAGCTACCCGCTCGCTCCAGGCTTTCTTCCAATTTGATGCCAGTCGGACGGCGCGCAGCTCGCTTCCGCGGCTCGGAAGTGGAAACGTTCAGGGACACACGCACTTGCTGAGAACCTCTCGGTGCAAGTTCGACCTGATAGCTGGCGAGATTCCGGACCATTCCGTCGGGGAGCGGAGAAAAATCGATCGCGATTTCCCGCTCAATCTCATCAGCCCCATCGTAACGGAATGACAACACGCTGTTCTCCCAGACCGGCGGATGACGCACTCCATGTTTTCCCTGGAAAAGACCGCGGATGGCAAAGATGTCTTCGAACGCCGCCTGGAATTGGAATTCAAGAGAAAAGCTGATGGATTCGCTTGTCAGGTTTTGCAGCAGGAGCGTATCGACAAGCGCCAAATCTTCAGCCGAGGCGATCCGCTCCCAACGAATCTCGACCGAGTGTTTCGGTAACGGCTTCCCGTTCAGATTCACGTCTGGATTGGACAGTCCAAGCGTGGCCATGAATCCGCGATCGGCATTGCGGACCAGCACTTCCGGTTTCTTGCCGGAGATCTTCAGCTCATAGCCGTTAAGAAAACGGCAATCGTGGTAATAAAGGCCGAATCCGTGTCCGGGAGCCAACGGAACGGTGCCATCGGGCTCGCTCAGGAAGAACAAATTTCCGTTTTTGATGACGAGCGCTTCCGCGACGTTGCCGTGGATGGAATGAACTTCCGGGACGAGATTCGGGTTTTCTTCGTCAGCAATGGAGTCGCTCGGAGCAGCGAGTGTGCGCCCGTGTTTAGTCATGATTTACGTGAGGAGATAAATGCTTTGTTGCAAATGCCAGCTTGGCAAATTTTAGGTCGAAATCGGCCCCGAAACTACGGCTAATCTAGAAAATCTCATCAGCACGGCTGTTTAGAACACGATTCGCATCAATTCGTTTTGGTACCTTTAGTTACCAACCCAATCCTGGCTTGAGACTCGATAACGAAGTACCTGGTGATCCATTTTTTACCCCGTTGCGTGGCAGGAACCATCGGCGAATCGGGCGATTACTGGAAATGCAGGCAAAACGAAAACAAAGTGAAAGGGAATATTATGAAACAATTATTGGCTCTCATTTGCGGCGCGATCCTGATCGTTGGTTACGCTCAAGCGCAAACCGACACCACCTCGTCACCGATAACTTCAAGCCCGGCGACAACGTCGATGACAACTACCGGCTCAACCACCAGCAGTTCGGGAACCGTGACCGATTATACGCCTGGAGCGGCGATCACTCTCGACCCTGGCACGGGAAGGCCGGTGCGCTTCATTATTGGTCAGAAGTTCCAGGTGCTCGGGCCCGATGGCAAAGTGATCGCCAACACTGACGTCAAGAAAAACTCCAGGGTTCACCTGCGCTTGGTGCAGGAGGGAGATCGGACGGTGGTAGACCAGATCAACGTGGAAGAACTCAAGTAAATTCAGACGCCTCCGCTAAGAACTCGCCAGACGCTAATGTCAGATATGACGTTTTAGCGATTCAACGAGTAAGGATCCTCTAATTGCCTTTGGAATCGTCTTTAGGTTTCTTCGCTTCACCGGGGCGATAGTCTTCCTGCTCGGCGGCAGCAAAGGCCTTCTCCAAGCCGACCATGTCTTCGCCTGGGCGCAGCGTATCGAACGCTTCGGATTCTTTGCGCAATTCTTCTTCGGAGTAGTTTGCCGCCTTAATAGACAGACCAATGCGGCGCTCTACTTTGTCCACCTTGATCACGCGAGCTTCTACTTCCTGCCCGACCTTGAGCACGTCTTTGACTTTGGCGACATGATCTTCGCTCAGCTGTGAAATATGAACGAGTCCATCGATATCGTCCTGTAATTGAACGAACGCACCGAAGCTTGCCAGCTTTGTTACCTTGCCTTTAACCAAATCACCGATCTTATATTTTTGATCAATATTCTTCCATGGATCTTCACTCAGTTGCTTGATGCCGAGGCTGATCCGCTGATTGACCTTGTCGATGTCAATGACGACCGCTTCTACTTCGTCGTTCTTTTTAAATACTTCGCTGGGATGGTTGATCTTTCGAGTCCAGCTTAGATCGGAGACGTGAATCATACCATCAATGCCGTCGGCTAGTTCCACGAAAGCCCCGTAAGCGGTCATGTTACGAATCTGGCCTTTAACCCGGCTGCCGATCTCAAACTTCTTCTCAATCTCATCCCATGGATTGGGTTCAAGTTGCCGCAAACCGAGCGAAATTTTCTGTTCCTCCTTGTTTACGCCCAGGACAACGGCTTCAACTTCCTGACCCACACTTAAAATATCCGAGGGCCGCATGATCCGTTTCGTCCAGGAAAGTTCCGAGACGTGGATCAACCCTTCTACGCCTTCCTCCAGTTCCACGAAGGCGCCATAAGGAACAAGGTTCGTGATCTTGCCTTTGACCCTCTGCCCCGCTGGGAAACGTTCTTCAATCTGGTCCCACGGATTCTTTTGCGTCTGCTTGAGTCCGAGGGAGACACGTTCCTTTTCCTTGTTAATATCGAGAACGACGACTTCGAGCTGCTGACCTACTTTGACCATCTCGCTCGGATGACCGAGACGGCCCCAGGTCATGTCGGTGATGTGAAGTAATCCATCCATGCCATCGAGATCGATGAAAGCGCCGAAATCGGTCAGGTTCTTCACCGTCCCGGTCACGCGATCGCCGACATTCACGCTTTCGAGAAACTTCTGCCGCTTCTCGCTCCGTTCCTGTTCAATTATTTCGCGCCGGCTTAAAACGACATTGCGACGATCATCATTAATCTTAACGATCTTGAAATCGTAGGTGTTGCCGACAAACTGTTGCAAATCTTTCGGCGGAACAATATCGATCTGCGATGCCGGCAAAAATGCCTCCACGCCGATGTTCACCATCAGACCGCCTTTGACCACGGACTTGACCTTGCCTTTGATCAGGCCGTCGCCCTGAAAGACGCTGGCGATTTTGTTCCAATTCTGGCGGTAAGCGGCCTTCTCTTTGGAAAGCACGACCATGCCCTCATCGTTTTCGAGCCGCTCGAGTAACACGTCCACTTCATCGCCGACCTCCAGGGTATCGATGTTATCAAACTCGGCCGACGGGATAACCCCCTCCGATTTATAACCGATGTCCACCAAGACTTCGCGGGGACGAATTTCCAGCACGCGACCCTTGACGATGCTGCCTTCCCGAAAGTCGCGGAACGACTTCGCCAGTAAATCCTGCATTTGAGCCATAAATTAAAACTGCCTCCTTGGAGCAATAAACAGCGGCGCGTTTCAGCGCCGATCATTTTCGGCACGCAAAGCCCGAACCGAAAATGGGAGAACACATTAGGCGTTCTCCCGGGGGCGGTCAACTTCCCTTCCGGGCAGCTCACGCCGTTAATGGTACGCGCCCTGCCGACATTAATAACTCAGAGAAACGCTATAGCTCGCGACACCGCGCAGATCTCTAACAAAACTACATTTGGCTTGCCTCCGCTCTGTTCGGTTGCCCGCATTCACGCGGGCTAAAGGAGCGGCTCACAATGAGGACGAGTCTGATCGGACAAGCGATGCCGGTTCTGGTACCTCCAGCTAAAGAAGCGATTCTAGGACGCAATTGCTATCTTGAAGCTGCGCTCTTTGGCGCGCGGATGCGACGCGCCAAACCCCGTAATCGATTAGAGCTCGAACCTGGTGCCAGCAGTCTCAGCACATACAGTTGCAAGTAAGACGCCGTTTGGGGCATAGACCTTGACGGTTGCGGCCCCCGTATTGGCGTTTCCTGTCGAATCCACGGTTGTTTCCCCCGCAATGATCGTCCAGCCCGTAAAGACGTTTAGGGAATTAAACGTGAAGAATTTGAAGCGAAACGCATAGTTATTGTTAGTGGTATGGCGCCAAACACCTTCTCCAGGCGTCTTCAGAGCCTGCGGTGTCCCTCCGTTCGACTCCACCACCGTGCCTCCCGCCGCGTATTCTATTAGTGACGGGAAGCTCCTTATCACGTGACCTGCGCAATCGGTTAGGGTTATCTGCATCTCCCAGGTCCCTTGAAGTCTTCCACCTTCCGTGCCCTGCCCGGTTGCCGTTGCGGTAACCATGCTGACTAACGCACAGGCGACGACTAAGGGAGCCATTATCCTCTTAACTAATTTTGTTCTCATAACTGTTATTTACTTTCATTGTTTTGGCCTTCCGTGATTTCTCACCGTGAGAACTCGTTTCTGGCCGTTCACTCAGGTACTCCGTAAAATTTGGCGGGGCGTTACGCGGAAAGTTGCGCGCTGGCGTAATTTCGAGGCTCACGCTGTTGCATCGAATTCTCGGATGGCAAGGAGGGTGCCGTGAGTGAGCTTCCAGCTTCGCGCTCACGCAAGCGCCATTGGGGAGCTAACTCCCTTATCGCACGCTTGAGTCTCCATGTCGGGAGGTGTCAAGCGTGCATGATATGGCCCTGAGCAGCTTCCTTATTGTTTCCTTGCGACGCCGCGGGCGACATCTAGACCGTCGGCTCCGCCGAACTGCAATTCCCTGCCACCGTCAACGATGGCGAAGGCCCGCGCGTGGTTGGAGCCGTCGCTGAACCACTGCATCGTGCCCGTCCCATCCGGGTTCACTGTGTAGGTTCCGACGATCGGGTTATCGGCGGTGCCACGTTGAATGACGAAGCCGCCCAGATCGGCGGTATCATGAAACTTAAACGTGCCAAGTCCGTCAAACCACATAACGCCGGCGGCATCGAGCGGAATGTTTGTCGTGTTTTTAGACGGATTGCTAGATCCTAAGTGCCAGCCGTCTGAGCTGTATCCGTAAACGCCAGTGAGGCTTGCATTGGTATAGTTCGTAGCGAATGGACCGCTCGCATTAACCTTTGGGACTAGCGACAAAGCTAGACCAAAGAGCAATGCGACCAGCGCCGTTCTGTTTTTTAATGTCATTTTCATAAGTGTTATTTCCTTTTGTTGTTTTGGCCGTCCGTGATTTCTCAGCGTGAGAACTCGTTTCTAGCCATTCACTGAGGTACTCCGTAAAATTTGGCTGGGCGTTACGCGGAAAGTCGGGAAAACCGCAGATGACACGGATGTCACGGATGGATTTCTTGACTGGCGTCCGCCGCGGCGGACGCCCTACAATTGGATGCCCGATTGGGCGCACCGGGTACGGCCTACGTTTTTGTATCCGTGTTATCCGCGCAATTTGTGGCGAATTTTATTTTGGCGCGGATTCACGGCTGCTTTTCCTCGCAGAGTTTTTGGAAAGCGGGATCGCCGCGCAACGGATCCCAGATCGGATCGAGTCTAAGAAGGGCTGGCGTAATGGGCGTCCGGCCGGCATTCGAGGAATAGGGCGTTTGTAACAGGTGGGCGAGAGTTGAGATCGCGCGGTCGTTCTCGCCCAAGATTGTCTGAACTAACGCCAGGTACTCTTCCAGCCCGGATCTCTCGAGTGCATCTTTAGCACTTGGCAAAAGCATGATTGCACGCTCCGCTGCCTTTCGGGCCGAGTCCTTCTCTCCGATCAGAGCGTTAGCCTGAGCCACCGCGAACCAAACGGCTGGATGATCCGACTGAGTTTTGCGGATCCCCTCCAAGGTCTTACGCGCTTGTTCAGCGGTTACCTTTGCGCCAGTGCTATCGCCAGCAGCCAACTGGATCGTAGCCAGGTAGAGCTGGAGCATAGCGTGCGTGCCTTTCATGGTTTCAGTCTCGAAGCCTCCCCCAGCAATCATTTCACCTTCGGTTTGAAGTCGAGCCAGTCGGGCTTGCACCAATCGAATGGCTTCACCGTAGTTTCGTTCAAACGCGAATTGATTGATCTTGCTCTCGAGGACACCTGGAGTCTGCGCGGTTATCTGTGACAGGCATCTGGCGGCTTGTTCCAAGTTACCTTGCGCCTGATAAATGTTGGCCTTTGACGCCATCACATCCGGATCGTTTGGGGTAATATCCAGCGCTTGATCATAGAGCTTTAGCGCCGTCGGAAATTGTCGACGCATGCCGTAGTACCATGCCGTGTAGGCAAGTAACTCCGCATTAAGTGGGTCCAGGGCGAGGGCTTTCTCGAAGTAGGCAATGCTTTGATCCCAATGTCCCTCGGCTGCAGCAATTCCGCCCAGAGCCGCTGCTACCTGGCTGTTGCTCGGCAACATTTTGCTGACACGACCGAACGTGGTTTTGGCAGCCCCGTAATCAGCCAGCACCCGATCTTGATAACAACCCAGGGCGAGCAGGGTTTCAGCCGAGTCTGGCTCCAGTTTCTGCGCATTCTCCAAAGCCTTCTTCGCTGCATCGCGCATGTTGTCGCCGCTGCGAGCGCTGCGAAAGTAAAGAAGCGCCTCGGCACGAGAAAGCCGTGCCCAGGCAAGCGCAAACTCGGGGTCAAGCTGCACCGCCCGCTCATAAAAACCAATGGCTTTTATTAGGAGATCAATCCAGGCGCCGTTGCGTGCTTCAAAAGCCAGGCCGCGCAGATACGCATCATAAGCCTCCGGATTGTTTGTTGGTTTAACTGCCAACGTTTGCTCCTCGCGACCTGTTAGCTTCGCTTGCAAGGAGTCCGCGATTCGTTTGGCGATCTCGCTCTCAACCCCAAAGATGTCAGTCAACTTGCGATCGTAGGTGTCTGCCCAGAGGTGGGAATCGGTTTGCGCGTTAATCAACTGCACATTGACCCGAACCTGGTCGGCCGCTTTTTGCACGCTGCCTTCAAGAATGTTCGCTACCCCAAGTTGCTTCGCTATCTGCCGCAGATTCCTCGGTTTGCTTTGATATTGCTGCGTGGAAGTGCGCGAAATGACCTTTAAGCCTGCAATGCTGGCCAGCCGAGTCAGAATCTCCTCCTGGATGCCGTCCGCGAAATATGCGTTATCTGAATCGGGGCTCAGATTTTCAAACGGCAAAACGGCGACTCCGTTTGTTACCGGATGACGAATAAATTCACTTTTCCAAACGATCCAGCTAGCAGCTGCCGCTAGTGCAACCAAGGACGCTGCCAGAAGCGCCCTGGATGGATTGCGCCGCACCCATTTCTTTCCGCGAGCGAAAATGCCAGTGCGACGCGCCTGAATCGGTTCATGCTTTAGCCAGCGTTCTAAATCTTCGGCCAATGCGAGAGCGGAGGAATAGCGACGCTTTGTATCTTTCTCCAGGCATTTGAGGCAGATTGTTGAGAGGTCGCGATCGATTTTTGGATTTAACTGTCGCGGTTGTCGCGGCTCCGCATCCAAGAGTAGCTTGATCGTCTCATAGGTTGTTCCACCGGCAAAAGGCGGCTGACCTGTCAGCAATTGGTAAAGTACTGCGCCAAGTCCATAGACATCTGTAACGCTACTGATAGCCGCGTTGTTTCCCACTGCTTGTTCTGGCGCCATGTAACTAGGCGTGCCCAATACTTCTAGCGTGTGCGTGACACTGCTTTCAGATTCGACCAATCGGGCAAGGCCAAAATCGGTCAGGTGCGGTTCGCCCTTTGCATCCAGCAGAATGTTTCCTGGTTTGATGTCGCGATGAAGGATGCCGTGCTCGTGCGCGTAGTGCACAGTGCGTGCCACCTTGGCGATCAATTCCGCCCCCTGCCGGATCGACATCGGCGCGCGCCTGACCACTTCGTCGAGTTGTCCGCCTTCGACAAACTTCATGCTGAAGTAGCACTGGCCATCACGCTCGCCAACTTCATGGATTGGAACGATACCGGGATGCTCCAGGTGAGCTGCCGCTTCCGCTTCGAGGCGAAAACGTTTCAGGTGCGCTTTGCTGGCCCACTGACCAAGGCTAATGACTTTTAGGGCGACTGTTCGATTGAGACTCTTTTGCCGGGCGCGAAATACCACACCCTGACCACCGCGGCCAATTTCCTCCAGCAATTCGTAATCGCCTAACTCTCCCAGCAGCTCGACCGCGCGCGCTGCTTTTTTACTATGGGGAGCAGCGGCCGCGTTCGCTTCAACATTTGCAGCGGGGCCGCCGTCGTCACGAGCGGCTACAGGTGCATCCGGAAGCATCATCAGCGCAGTTTTCAGCACGCACTTGGCGCAAAGCCCTTCTGGCGCGTCGGAAAAGATCTTGGCGCCGCACTTCCGGCAAATTCTGATTACCCTGATCATGGTCCGAGTCGCTCGCGCAGCCCCGCTTTGTACTCCGTAAAATTCTCCCGTACGTTACGCCTCGAGCACTGCGATGAGATGGCGCAGCTCATCTTCAATATCGCCGGGTGTCGCAACGGTGTGGGCAATCTCCTCTCGCAGTAATGATTGATAGCGTTGCCGAAATCGGTAAAACGCCTGCCGGATCGCGTTTTCGGTCATCCCCAATTGCGCGGCGATGTCCGCCTGTGACGGTGAGCCCGGTTCATCCGGCAGCAATTGCTTCAGCAAATCGAACAACGCGGCATTACCTGCCGTTTGATATTCATCTTTTAATCGGCTGAGCACGTTTTCCAGAACCGTCAAAGCCCAGCGGCGTTCGTAAATCATTTCGGCAGTCACTGGATCGGATGGTTCCATCTCGATCCGCTCATCAACGCGCAGTCGTTCTAACGGGATCAGTCGCTGTCCTTTCCCTCGCTTGATCGCCATCGCGCGACGCCGCTCGTCGGCAAGAAAATATTTCAATGCCCCAAGCAGAAAAGAACGAAGTCGTCCTTTTTCTTTGCGGAGGGAACTGAATTTTCTGCGCTCCAATAGCTGCGCAAAAAACCCCTGGGTAATATCCTCTGCCTCCTCTGGCCCGACACCTTGCCGCCGCAAGAAAGCATAAACAGGTCGCCAATAAGTGCGGCAAAGTTTTTCTAGCGCATCCTGTGCTGCGGGCGACTCGCCCTGCGCATCCAGCACCACGCTCCACTGAGTGGTGGCAAATACAGCCCCTCTGTTTTCCCGCCTCAGGCCGGTCGGGCCCATTCCACTTCCTGAAGCGCCGCCATCATCAGAGGACACAGCTGCAATCCAAGCGAAAAGTCACCCCAAAATCAAGATTGCATCGGGGCAAGCGCAAATCTAGGTATGGCCTATAGCGGCCCGCCTGCAATCGCTAAGGTGTCGCAGCCGACACGGCTACCTCTACCCGTGAGATTAAGTCTTGGGCGTTGAGCCGTGGGCATTTCGCCGGTATGTTTCACCAACATGCGGATGGTAGGCTTCTCTATCCTGACTGCGCTTATTGCGACCGGTTCGATTCGCGCTGACTCTGCGGCCGAACAGCAGGTGCGCGAGGCGAGCAAGGCGCCTGAGCTCACCGTAGTTCATTTGTGGGCGCCGTGGTGCTCGAATTGTCAGGCGGAACTGAAAAGCGGTGGCTGGTTGAAAATGGCGAAGGAAAACCCGAAGACCAGATTCATTTTTGTTTCCGTTTGGAACAACGGCAAC
>Ga0193750_1000184_pt1 | contig 18057 bp, 9 predicted proteins | sample L1c1metaG_FD_160569 | JGI IMG/M metagenome (GOLD analysis project Ga0193750, IMG submission 160569) | Soil microbial communities from a riparian zone of the East river system, Colorado, United States - L1c1 | ecosystem: Environmental > Terrestrial > Soil > Riparian zone | place: USA: East River... | reverse complement strand
GCGGTCGCCGCTTTGGACATCGAAGAAGGTCGAACCGAGGAAGCTGGGTCTTTGATTCGAGCTGCACTCGCTGAATTTGAGAAGGAAAAAAGCGATCCGGATTCAAGCACCGCGTATACGCTTTTAAGCCGGATCTTGCTTATGCAAGGCGAACTGGACGAAGCACGCAAAGCGGCCCAGCACGGAGCTGACCTCAGCCTTACCAGTTCGGATCCTGCGTTGAGACTGTCCGCTCAGATTCAGCAAGCGCGAGTGGATATGGCAAGTTCGAAGGATGAGAATGCAAATTCAGCATCGGCCTTTCGGCACCTGAATTCGGTCATTGCCACCGCCAAACGACTGGGTTATTACAACTTCGAAAGCGAAGCGCGACTGGCGCTCGGCCAACTAGAACTGAAAATCAACTCCTCATTGGGGCACAAGCAGCTGAAAGCTCTCGCCGCAGAAACACGCAGCCGCGCTTATGAGCTCGTCGCCCGTCACGCGGAAGAAGTAATGTCCAGCGCAACAGTGGTCGCTGAGAATCGCTCAATCCGCTAACAGGCGCCTGCACAAGTTCTGTCTCCTACGCCGCACCAGAGTTTCCCGGCTCCCAATCGAACTGCTCGTTGCAGGTCTTACTACCTGCCTCTGTGAGTCTCCTTTCTGTGTCATCTGTCGCTACAACCCATTGAGATAGCAGTGCTTACTAAGTCAGCGTCTTTTAATCTGCGTTTCCTTTGACGGCCTGCACTCTGACGCTGTATTTCAGCCGCATGCGGTAGCGGGGAGGAAGGGACAAATGAACTGGATGAATTGCGGCAGGCAGAACTGGGTAATTAAAGGGGTGGTTGTGATCACTTGCTGGCTTTGGACAGGAAACGCAGTTCACGGGCAAGCGACGAAGCCGACGGTCCTGCTGCATCCTCAGCACACCACGATTTTGAGCGCTGGATGCACGGTCAGCCAACTACAGTTGCGGTTCCGGACCGGAAACGACGATCTTCGGGGCGGGCAGAACAACCTGAACGTAGAGATACACTTCGCCGATGGCACGATGCAGGGTGCAAACAATGTGAACCGCGGCGCGAATTGGGGAAACAACAGCACGAATCTCGTGACCGTTCCACTGAAACAACCGATTGCGCCAAACCTCATCAAGGAGATCCGGCTGGTCCACTTAGCGCAGGGCGGCTATACCCCGCCTTCTGCTCGACGAGTTGGCGCGTTGGCCACTCCGGCGGGCCCGGCGCTTGCGCCGATCTACGCGGCCCAAGGTGTGAAATCGGAAGACAACTGGGATATGGCGGAGTTCCAAGCGAGCGCGATCGGAAACAACGTTTCCGGCGTGCCCATCGCCTTCTTCGGATTCCATCGCTTCACAGGTAGTAACCCGAACCTTTCGGTTCCGGCGAGCCCGGATGTGGGCTGTCCCGACCCCAACCAAGTCAACAAACTCAGTTTCGTGTTCCAGACTGGCAACGACGACCTGCGGGGAGGCAACGACAATTTGAACATTGCGATTCGATTCGCTGACGGGCGAGTGCAAGTGGAAAAGAACGTCAATCAAGGTGCGCGGTGGGCGGACGGCAGCGCCCACGGTGTCGCGATTGTGCTGAATCAGCCCGTGCTGCGGGATCAAATTGCGGGCGTCATCTTGGAGACGACATTCGGTGGCGGATCCAGTGGCGACAACTGGAACATGAACTCCGTGCAAATTGCCGCGATCACGGAAAAAGGCACGAATTTCCCAATCGCCACATCCGGATTTCACAGGTTCAGCGCCGACCTGACCGGGCCCAATACAAGACGCTTGACGATCTCCGTCAAGTAAGTTGATCGGATTGCCTGGACGTGAAACATCGTGCTCTGCAAGGAGAAACTCAGATGCGTAGGAATTTGACACTCATTCTGCTGCTGACCGGGCTGTGCATTGGAAAATGTTTGGCCCAGGAAGAAAGCGACCGGATCCAAAGCAGAACGGCAACGTCCCTGATGCGGGGCAGGGCCGCCAACCCCGCGGTGACCGCTGGGAAGTGGAAATCCAACCGGCTGATTTCGTCGGCCTTGGCTCGCTCTGTTCTGGTGAGACCAACGGGTACTACGCCGGGCGGCGATGGCGGTAACTCCGCTTTGATTGGTCTGCTGCGAAAGCAGAGTGCGGCAGCACAAAACATACTGTCTTTGGGAGCCGGCGCTCGCCCCCTCACCGGCGCTGGCCACTCTGCGGGCACACCCCAGAACGGGATGCTGCTGAACGGCGGAACAAACCCGCAACTCATGGGAAACGGCGCTGCGCAGCCGATTGGCGCAGGCCAGACGATGTCTGCGTCTGGTAGTCAGACAACACTGAACGGCTCTTCTACGACGACATCAGAAGTTCAGAGCGGACCCACTCGGCACCAAGCTCCCGATTCGCCAAAACCGCAAGTGATCGGCACTCGAGCTCCGAATCCGACACAGTTATGCATGGGCGGAATCGCAAGTGTGGACGGGCAGAAATCGGGGATCTTGTTCAGCCCCGTGCTCGGGCCAGATGGTAGGTTCGTGATCCAGGGCTGTGGATTTGGGAACACGGCCGGCCTGGTCTATTTGAGCGGCCTGCACCACTCATCCGCGTCGCCGACGGGAGCTGCACGCGGAGTGCGGAGCTCCCCAATATTTCGCGAGCGAGTGTCATTTCAGATTGACCCTAACGGGTGGAGCGACCGGCAGATCGTCGCGCGAATTGATCCGGACGCTGGCGGCTTCTATGACACGAATAACGTCTCGGTAGTGGTAAAGACCGCCAGCGGACAGCAATATCAGGCGGGCGGGATGAATTTCCTGGCGGTGCGGGAAGACCAGATGCTCCAGTTGCTCCCAAAACCGCCAGTTTGCGCTCAATCCACCGGCTACTGGTGCGTGCCCTTGGGAGTCAGTCTGGCCACGGTCAACGCTACTATGGCCGGCCCGGTTCAGCCCGAAGTTGAGTCGCCTTCGTTAGCCCTGCTTCAAGCCGGCGAGACGATTGCGGTGGCGCGTGAAACGGCAGTCGATCAGTTCCCAATTCCCGCGAATCCAGGGCACAGTTTCCCGGGAGGCACAGACACGTATCAATTCCATTTTGCACCGGGATTTCAGCTGGATCCGCACACCGGAGTGCAGTTGCGCCACTCGAGCCCCGACGCCAGTTATTGCCAAACGGTGGGCGGAATGCCGTCCAAGAGCGGCAACTGGAGTGTGAACTACACGTCAACTTCTTCGTTTCAGATCTCCTGGGAGGCAGATGACTGCTGGCCGAATTCGACCATGACCAGCGGCAAGTCACTGGACGTTCTCAATTATGCAAGCGTGTCGGCCTACGCACTGGAGATCACCGTCCTGGGACCGCGTGGCGTGAGTCCGTGGCCGAGCGGGAACACGGGCTCGCTGGCGACACCGCCGCAACCTTTACCGATGTTGCTGAAGCAATGAGAAATCACTGAATGGGAGAACAGGACATGCGCACTTTTAAATATTTCATTTTGGTGATTGTTCTGAGCTGCACCGGCGTTGCGGCCCAGGTGTCCCCCACAATGCCCCCGCCGAACCGCAATATAACGGGACCTTCTCGGCATCTCCCACCCGGCGCCGACCACCCGGAAAGCACCGCGGGAACTATCGAGGGGTTTGTGTACTGGGATGTAAATACTGTCAGACACATGCCGATGAACAGTTGCAGCGGATTAGCGATCACGGTGAGTGTCGGAAGTTCCTCGGGCGGCCCGCTCACGGCATACACACCGCTGGGCACGCTCAGCAATAACTTCAAATATGTCGGAGAGGTAAAGGCGTTTCTGGTCGGAGGCAAGGTCAACGTCTACGACGTGTGCACCTATGCATATGACAAAGTGCCCGTAGGACCAGATCTCCAGGTGACTCTCACCGTCGCCCAGTCGGGCGAGTTCTTGCCCGTGGCCGTTCCGCAATTTGCAATTCTCGGCCCAATCAAGATCATTAACGCGCAATGCAACATGCTGCCGCGCATCGTGAACCCGACTGCTTCTGACCTGGCTGCTCATTGGGGCTCGTGCCAGAACATGGCCTATGATGTGAACTTTGTCATGCAGAGGACGCCACGCCCGCCGCTCGGCTTGGCCTCTCCTCCCCCGGGGAGTTCCGGCAGTCAAGGCGGAATGCTTTCCAGCGCGCCCCAGCAGGGAATGCTCTCACCGGGAGTCACTCCGGATGGAACTCAGACGCCCTCAAACCCGGCATCGCAACGCATGGGGATAATGCCTACGGACCGCCCCGGGTCAGGCGGAACGGTCGAGCTCAATCCGCAGCCCTTTCCACATCGGCAACAGTTGACCAACGCGGACGTGATCCGCATGGTTCGCGCTGGAATCACGGAATCGGTGATTGTTCATTCAATTCAATCTTCAAATAAGCAATTCGACTTTTCGCCCGCAAGTATCCAAGCACTTCAGCAAGCGCATGTAAGTCCGGCGATTCTCGCCGCGATGTGTGATGGAAGCGCTCACTCGTGTCCGCAAGGCTTGAGAAACAACACACCGGCAACTCCGGGAAGCAAGGTCGAACTCAACCCGCAACCGTTTCCTCCGCGCACGAGTATGACGGGCCAGGTGAATCCGGGTGAGCAGGCTTCATTGAATCCGCAACCATTTCCGCCCAAGGCGAAGAGCGGTTCGCCAGTACAGCCTGCTTTGAAGCCAATAAAGCTCTCGGCGCCCAAATCGTTGCGAAAAGTCGGCAACCCTCTTCTTTCACGGCCGAACGCGAGCATCATTGCGGTTCTTCAGCAGCAGAAGCAGGCGGCGGAGCAGGAAGCATCAGCCATGAAGCCTGGCATAGGTTCCTCTGCCGGGGTTGTAAATTCACGCACACCTGTAGCATCGAATGTTCAGGGAAACGCATTAACCCAGGGACTCGGCCCCTCGAATATCCAAAGAGCCCCGGTAGACCTCCACTCTTCCTTAGCTTATGCACCTGGCTTCAATACGATTGTTCTGACGTGCACGAATGATCCCAGCCCCAGAGTGCTGCGCGTGAGCGGAGGAGAAGCGCCTGCGGTTTTTACTCCCGAAGCCAAATACAACCTCTACACGATTACTGGTTGCAGCTTTGGGCAGTCTCAATCGGGCAACTCCGCGTACATCTACGGCATGAACGGCTTCAAAGAAAATCTCAACATCGATTTTTGGAGCGACAATGGAATTACTGCGCACTTCGATCCCTATCTCGCGGGCGTGCTGGATCAAGATAATGTGAGGCTAGTAGTCGCTCCTCAGGGGAAACAGCCGTTCGAAAAGTCAGGATACAAGTTCTACGCGGCGCGGGGCATGCCCGGGCCTGACGGCAATCCGCAGGAAGTTCCTCTGCCTTACAACTCGATTCCGCAATCGAAAATCGGACTGTTCAACGTGGCGAATTTCGCTTCCGGTATAGATTCGCTTCCGTCCAGCGCCACGTCCTATTTCCCCAACTTCTCATTTCAAGGCACGCCTGTTATCGGGTGGGTTTTTCGATATTCGTACGAACATAACGACCAAAGTGACTTTGCCACTGCTGATTGCTACATTAATGACACTGCATTTACCAATGATTCCTGTTTTCCGTTCTATGACATCGGTTGGAAGCCAACACCTAACGGCGAACAGCTGAATGCTCCTTGGCAACTGAAATCAGACACCTGGGACCTTAGCCAGCTTGCTCCCGGATTTCAGATCAGTTCTTATCAGCTATACGTCAGCACACTAGACCCGGCGAGCTTGTGCGGCGCATGGGACCAGTTCCATTTTGAGGCTTATCTTGACGGCGATTGGGATTTCAGTCTAACGCCCGAAAACCAAATTGTGACGACTTGGCCCCTCTATCACTGCCGGATTAACAACCTTACCACGAGAGAAAATAGGGCGAATCAATCTGCTTACGGCCTTGCCGTTTGGGTCGTGGGGCCGCGATGCGTGGATGCCTGGACCGGACAGAAAGACCAGACCTGCATGAACAAGATCAAGCAGATCCTGAGTTGATCGCTGACCGCGAGGGCTTCGGTCCAGTACGTGTAGCTGCACGAATGAGGAGTGAACATGAGACAACTAACTGAGTTTACGAGAACGCTTGAACTGACACTGCTTGTGGTGGTGTTGCTGGGCACTTCCGCCGTCGTGATTGGACAGCAACAGGCTCCCGTAGTTCCCCATCCGTCCGCTTCCAGCGTGCAGGTTACGCCGCGCCAAGGACCTTCGCCTTACGGCAATGCACCGAACCCTGCTGTCGGCGTACAACGCGCGCAGGGTGCAATCACAGGCTTCGTGTACTGGCAAATGAATGTGTTGCAACCCAGCTCCACTTGCCAGGGTTTGACGCTCAAGGTTGTTACCGTCACCAAGGTCGGAATGCCACTACAGCTCCTCTCGACGACGAGCACCTTCACCCCGATGGGCCCTGTGACCGACAATTCGGTGCCGGGCATGCCGAAATACATGCTTTGTTCCTATGCGTTCCAGAACATGCCCGAAAATGTCGCCTTGCGGGTGCTCTTGTACGGTGCGCCTTCGTCGGCATCTGTGTCGATGCCGTCTTCCTTTCAGATCCCCGGCGGCAACTGTAATTCGACGCCCTCCAGCAGTTTGTCATTTATCTTGACCGGCGGAGAAATCCTTTGCGGCAACGGCGCATTCAACATCAACTTCAAGCTCACGTCCGCGGCGGTCGCGGCCCCGCGTCCCACAACGCCTTCAGTATTGCTGCCACACGTTCCCAGTCCTGGCGGCATGCTCTCGCAGCCACAAGCTGCATCCGCTAACGCAACACCCGGGGTACCTAAAACGAGCGGTGCCACACTGCTGTCGCCGAATCCAAGCGCGCCGGGAAACGCGAGCAGCACTCCGGCTTCGAATGGAATGCTAGCGCCCGCAGTGAAATCAGGAGATGGGGCATCGACAGGCGGCTCTGGCGGATTTACCGGCGGGGTTAAACAGGGGGCGGCACCGCCTCAGAAACTGTTAACCAACGCCGACGTGATCAGGATGCAGAAGGCCGGGATTTCGGAATCGGTCATCGTTCACTCGATTCAATCTTCAACTAAGCAATTCGACTTCTCGCCCACAGGGATAAAAGCACTTCAGCAAGCGCATGTGAGCCCGGCTGTGATTGCGGCAATGTGCGACGGTAGCGCACGCTGTCCGGCTATTCAAGGTGACTCGACGCCAGCAAGCCCGGGAAGCAAAGTGGAGCTGAACCCGCAACCCTTCCCTCCCGGCCCAGGCGGCCATGCCGGGGCCCGCAATGGCACGTTGCCCGGTAATCGCCGCATCGCTGTGGCACTTAGTTCTCCGAAGCAGGGCAGCAAGATTACAAACCCGAAAGCAGCACTGCGCGATGGTGCAATCATTGCCGTTCTGCAACAACAAAGAAAAGCGGCAGATGCGGAGTCCGCCGCGATGAAGCTAGGAATTCGCCCTGCCGGAGTTCAGGCCGGAACCACGCCGTCCCACATAATGGCCTCGAATGGCGGCGGAGCACAACGAACCGCTCCAGCACCGAACCAGAACAGCGCACTAGCTTCGTCTATACAACATCCGGCACTCGGTGTTGCATTGCCCGCACCGTTCAACAATCTCGCGCTTACTTGCAGTCACGATCCGAGCATGCGCGCTCTCACGGTGAGCGGAGGGCCGGCACCGGTGATCTTCACTCCGGATACAAAGTATAACTTCTACACGATTACCGGTTGTTCCTTTGGCAGCCCAGGAACGAATTCAAAGGCTTACATCTACTACCAGGGAACGTTCAGGGAAGATTTCCAGATTCAGCAGTGGACTGACAATTTTATCCAGCTCAATCTTGACCAGAACATCGGCGGTGTTGACGATCAGAATAACGTCACGCTCGTCCTTCAACGGGACGACGGAAAGCAATGGACAAAGAGCAGCTACAAGTTCTACGCTGCGCGCCAGACCGTATTGCTTTCTTCAATTCCGCGGAGTGACTTCTCGCTGAACAAATTCCGCCCTGACAACGCTGTCGTCACCAGTTGGACGCCGACCTACACCTCTGCATCGAGTGCGTCGGTCGTACCCAATTTGCCAGGACTCTCTGCCGAGGTGCACTGGGACATCACCAGGGATCCCAAGGGCGCGCCATTAGGCGGCCAAGATAACTACGACTTTAGCCATCTACATTCGACTTTTTCTCTAGACAGCGCTGTCATTGAATGGAGAGACGTTTCCTGCACCGATCCCAACTTCAACCAGTTTGCAACCTCGAAGAACAACTGGTCCATTGACTGGTATGGAAACTCCGATGTGCAAGTGAGTTGGCAAGGGCAAGTGTGCAACAACACTTGGAGAAGCTGCGGTACCGGTTGGCCTGTCAAGAGTGACTGCTTCGAGCAGATGCCAGAGTCGAATTATGGCATGAACGTTTGGGTCACTGGCCCGCGCGGGATTGACCCGTGGACCGGCAAGCCAACCTCGTAAAACGTTATGAGCCCAACCAAAGACTGCGCCTGAAGACTGGAGTTAAAGATGAAAACCAAGATGAAGATAACGAGCCTCGTAATTGCGACGATTCTCGCGGTTGGAACGATTTCCGTGGCACAGCAACCAAAGAAGCCACTCACAAATGACGACGTGATCGCGATGGTGCACAAGAAACTGCCTGAATCGGTGATCGTCTCTGCTATTCAGAGCGGGCCAAGCACGTTTAACACGTCCACCAACGAGCTTATCCGTTTGAATGCCGCCGGCGTGACGGAAAAGGAATTAGACGCGATGCTGGCAGCCTCTCGAGACGCCTCATCGAGCGGTGGTTCGTCCATCGCAAAAGAAAGTTCCAATTCCCCTGCGGAAGCAATGCCTCCATCGAAGTCTCGCATGCCGACACTCATGGTCACTCAAGGTAGTTCTACCCAGGAGTTGAAGCTTGAGAAGACGCAATTGGCAGAGACAAAGACTAAGCCCTCTTCTATGAAGGCATTGGCGGCCGATTCCGCTGTCACCCAAGCAATGCAAGCGGCAGTCAACACTGCCACTTACAGCGCAGCAACGCACATGAACTCTGGAATCGGCGGCTCCGCTGTGCAGCAAGCGGGCAGCATCTTCTCCGGCGTCATGTCGCATCGCACGCCCTCGGTAACGTACGTCTGGGGAGTGCCTAGTCCGAACTCCAGCAACATCCTCAAGATTGCGAAACCGAGTTTTACCGTCGATTTCTCCCGCACGATTGGCGTAACCGCGGACGAGTACGAACCTGCCATTGTCAAGCTGACCCCCGCGCAGAACACCTGCCGCATTGTGGGAGCGACACAAGGCAAGGAGGACGTCCGCTCAACTCCAGCTGCCGACTGGCAGATGTATTCCCACTTTTTGGAGGAGCGCGTCGCCAGCACTCCGCAGAAGCTTGGCCTAGGCAAGTACAAAATCGCGGCAAATTCCGAACTGATGCCCGGCGAGTACGGTATTGTCCTGCGCCCAGTTTCAAAAGGAAAGAAATTCTCCGGCGGTGACGTCGCACGCGCCCAGGGCGACGGACTGATGTTTGATGCGATCTGGACGTTTCAGATCTCGGAGGATGCCGAGTAAAGAACTCATGGCGAGCAGCGTCAACACTGAAGAAATCAGAAGGAGAAGCCATATGCGATTTTCCGTAAAGACGTGGATTTGTCCAATGCTTGGCCTCGCACTGGTCGTTACCTCAGCTTGCAATTCCAGTTCGGGTTCGCAGGGCTCAGCGGATGCCACAGACGGCGCTGGCAGTCACATCGATGTATTGTGCATCGGCGACCGCATCGACAATCCGCCCGAATCATTCCACTACTCCTACAAATATTCGGATATGTCCGGCTCTACGCAAAAAGACGCCGACATCACGCCCCAGGTCATGGACATCACGATCAAAGACAAATCCGGCTCTCATTCGTTTCACGGCGTGCACTCCAATGAGGCCAGCTGGAGCAGTGCAGTCGTGGACCTGTCGAACCTCAGTATGACGGCTATGTCCAGCCGGCTTGTCATCCTCAACGACACTTCTGCGATTATCCGCCAGGGATCGGAAGCGATGAACGGATACGACACGACCAAGTATTTGATTGATACGGCAAACGCGAGCTCATCGGACAGGAAAAAATTCGACTTTTTGCTGGGCACGGGCAGCTTTGAGAAGGGCACGGCTTGGGTTCCTGCAGATGGCTGCGCGGTGAAACTCGTCCTGGATGAGGCGGTTCAGATAAATGGCAGCCTGAAAAATGCGCATTACGAAATAGACAGGATCAAGAAGTAGATCACACAAATTCGAGAAAGGAGTTGCGACTATGGCCTTCTGTGCGAACTGCGGAGCAGCATTGAGTGAGGGAGCAGGATTTTGCGCAAGCTGTGGCAAACCAATCGGCGGAGCAAACCAGGCGCCGCCTTCGGGGCCTCAAGTGGGAGCAGCCGGTGGCCCAGCAGCCAGTTCTGGGCTGGCGTCGAACGCTGCTGCTGCGCTCGCGTATGTCCTCGGATTGATCACTGGGATCATTTTTCTCGTGCTTGAGCCGTACAAGCGTGACCACTTTGTGCGCTTTCATGCCATGCAATCGATTCTGTTTTGCACGGCAGCCATTGTGTTCAGCATCGCCTGGAGCATCGTTTGGGGGATCCTGTTCAGTATCAGTGGGTCGCTGATCTTCATCGATGTCCCGCTACGGCTGGCGGTCTCTCTGGGCCTGTTTTTATTCTGGCTGTTCGTCATGTACCAGGCATATAGCCAGCGGGAGTATCGGATTCCCATCATTGGCACCATTGCGGCAAAGCAAGTTGGCTAGTTCAGCACACTGGGCCACTCGTCTCAGCTATTGGTGCGCGAGGAGCACAGCTATGAAGCAACGAAGAAATCGTCCGACGTTGAGGTCAATTCACGCAGCATTCACCAGGGCGGCAATTGCCGCCGCTCTGATACCGCTGTTGGCGTGCAGTTCCAAACCCAACTCCAAATTGTCGGCGGAAAAAACATTTGAGCGAGAGCCTGCACTAAGCGCGAAAGGCCGTTCTGCGCCCGGTCAAGCCAGCGACGATCCAGGAATCAACCTCAACTGCGTTTATGACCGCCTCCAAAATCCACCGGAGTCGTTTCACTATGTTTACAAGAAGACCGTATCCGACAGCTCCAACGTCGATCAGGAAGCGGATGTCACGCCGCAGACGATCGACGGCTTTCGCGGCCAGCCGGATGGATCGCGGCAGCCCATCCACGCAATGCGCTCTGACTCGCAGGGTTGGCAGAGCGCACTCGCAGGTCTGACGGGCATTTCCGGAATGTCAAGCACCGTCAGCACCTTCAATCACAATTCCGCGATGGAGCGCGAACCGGATGGCGGCCAGATCAACGGGTACCAGACGATTCATTACTCCATTGACACAGCGCGATGGGACGCGACGACGCGACAGATGCTCGGCAGCTTCACTTTGGGTCCGGGCGGATTCGACAAAGGCGACGCCTGGGTAATGGCAGACGGCTGCCCGGTGAAGCTCGTTCTGGATGATGAGATGCACAACAAGGATGGGAGCCTGCTCGAAAGGATCCATTACGAGGAGTCAATGGCCAAGAAATGACTCGCCGCAAACATCTCGTAACAGGATTCGCTCTGGTGCTCGTGCTCGCGTCCGTGGCTTGCCACAAACATGGCCCGCCGCCTCTTGCGCTCGAGGAGTGCGACCCTGCCGGTTACATTCCCTGCATGCAGGCGGAAAAATTTGTCTCGCTTCCGATCACAGACAGCAATCTCTTCCTCACATACTCGAGCAGATGGACGCCAGGTGTCTCCGGGCAACCCGGCTGGGACGCACGCTCTTTGGGCTTGGGTGGTTGGTCCATAATCGCAATTCAAAGATATGACAAGGCAAGTCGTCTGCTGATCAGCGGCGACGGTTCGTGGAGCTTGACTGATGGCGTTAAGTTCGCTTCGGGCGAAATAGCAGTGCCGAGTTTTGACGGAGCCATTGCGTACGTTTTCGATTCCGCCGGTCGGCATATTCGAACTGTTGACGGGCACCTCGGTACTGATCTCATCCGAATCAGTTATGACTCCGCCGGAAATCTTGCAGGTCTGGACGGATCTGCCAACGGCCAGCCAGTGCACATTTCCGTGCAGCGCGACTCGCGCGGAGTGGCCCGGGCCCTCTCTGGAATCGATGGCGGCACAACCACGCTGGGGATCGATGACAGCGGTCGCTTGGCGAGCCTGACTGACCCTGCCGGAAATGCGACCCGAATTACATGGAACGACGCAGGACAAGTTGAAAGCCTGACGGATCCCACAGATGCGGTCACGCGATTCACTTATGACGACTCCCACAGGCTTGCAACCACTACCGATCCAGATGCTGTTGTGCAAGCCTTCGAAACCAAAGCCAGTGCAGACAGCCTCGAAATTCGCGCTTCAACAAAACTTGGGCGACCCTGGTCTTATCGCGCCGAAGCTACTGGAAACGGCATACGTCGAACGTTTACAGCTCGCGATGGCACAACCACCAGCGAGACCACCGATTCGAATGGCGCTCGCGAAATCGAGTTAGCTGACGGCACACGCTTCCACATCGGCGCTGCTCCGAATCCAGTCTGGCACATGTCCGCCCCGAACTTGACACCCGTTGTGCAGACTCGTACAGATGGTGTCACCTCGCGGCGCGAGATCAAGTACAACCTTCAGCCTCAGCGCGGCCTTCCCTACCTGATTGCCGGTTCTATAACGACGGTCATCAACGGGCAGCCATGGACGCAAAACTTCGATCCTGCGCAGCGCACGGCGGATCTCGTCGATCCAATGGGACGCCGAACAGTTCTGGAATATGACGAGAGGGGCCGCTTGCTGAGCTACTCCATTCCTGCCGTGCCGCTGGTGTCTTACACCTACAACGCGGAAGGGCGCAGAGAGAGCGTAACAGTTGGAAGCGGCAAACTCGCGCGCACAACGCGGTACAACTACGATGCCAGCACCGGCCAGATCACCAGGACGCGTCCGGATGGTGTGGTTGAAAAGACTGCGGTCGATAGAGCAGGGCGAATGGTTGGCAAATCTGCGGGAGATGGCTCGACAACAGTTGTTGGTTACGATGCGGCCGGTCGAGTGAGCCAGGTACAGCCGCCCGGTGGGCTGAATTTCACCCTGGGGATGAGCGCTGCTGGGCGTCCTACCGCGTTTGTTCCTCCGATGGTTGAGGGGGATGCCTCGATTGAGACCAGCTTGTACGACAAAGATGGCCAGTTGAGCGCCATTTCAGGCCTGGGCAATCGTGCCATCGCCTATAGTTACGACTCCGCGGAGAGGGTTACGAGTTCAACCTTTGACCAGGGCAAGCGCACCTTCTCCTACGATGCTCGTTCGGGATTGTTTACTCAGGCCTCCGATCCCAGCGGCGTAAATATTAGCTATGGATATACGGGTAGCGCACAAACGAGCCTGACTTGGTCGGGACCGATCCACGGCTCCACTTCCGTCACGCTTGATGCGAATGGCCGCGTCACTCGCGAAGCGGTAAATGGCAGCAACAATCTGGATTTCACCTACGATCTAGCGGGCAATCTCACCGGAGTCGGCCAGCTTTCTCTTACGCGTGATCCTGCAACCGGTCTGGTCACGCATACTGCGCTTGGAGTCATCGAAACCTGGCAAGAGTTCGACGAATATAGCCAACTCATCCATGCGACCACAACCGCGGCCGGCAAGCTACGGCTCGACGTGCGCTACACGCGCGACGCTTTCGGCCGGACCAAGACCGTTACTGAAACCTTCGGCGACGGCAAGACTTCTAAGACCGAGTACTCCTACGACCGGGCTGATCGCCTGACCGCAGTGAGAGTCAATGGCCGTGCAACTGAAACTTACAATTACGATCCCGCGGGAAACCGCGTCACTCTTGTGCGAGCTGGGGGGAAGCTGCAAGCAAGTTATGACGACCGCAATCGCCTCCTGAGCCTCGGCAGTACTCAGTACAAGTGGATGCCGGATGGAACTCTGGCAGGTGTCGTGCAGGGCCGGGGCGCCTCGGCATTCATATACGACGATTTCGGGGCTTTACGCGAGGCCAGCCTGCCGGACGGTCGCAAGATCAGATATCTCGTTGATGCCGGTGGGCGCCGGCTAGGGCGCGAAATCGCAGGCAAACTCGCTGCCGGGTATCTCTACCGGCTCAACGGCTCGATCTCCGCCGAAACCGATGGCAGCGCCAAGATTATCGCTCGATTTGGCTATGACGATCTCGGCCATCTCGCGCTGGTCGAGCGTGGGGGAGTGACGTATCGGGTCATCCCGGATCAGATAGGCAGTCCACGGATGATCCTTGAGTCGCGAACCGGCACTGTCGTCGAGCAAATCGCATATGACGCTTGGGGCAACATCACTCAGGACTCTGCGCCTGGATTCATTCCGATTAGTTTTGCTGGAGGTCTCCGCGATCCTGATACTGGTCTGATTCGATTCGGGGCAAGAGATTATGACCAAGTGACTGGCCATTGGACGGCAGCCGATCCCATTCGCTTCAGCAGCCGTGATGCGAATTTGTACCGCTATGCCGCTGCAGACCCGGTAAATCGCGTAGATCGAAGGGGACTTGATTCCGAGGACATTCCAATTCCGTTGGGACCGCCTGACAAAGGCATAACTCCTTTCTTGCCAGGGGGCCCTGGTACTCCAATTGGTTTTTGGCGACGGCCATCTGCCGGCCGAATTATCCCTCCAGACAACAGCGACTGCGACCCGGAATCTGCCTCTTGGATAGGGTCCTTGGGCGGCGCCCTACCGCCGCCTTGCAACGATCAGCCACCCGATAATCCCAACGGAAACGACAATCCTCCGCCTCACAGCAATCCACCCTTGAATTGCATTGGGTTCTGGTGCTTTGGCCCAGGATTTCCCAAATTCTGTTGGACCTGCGTTTTCGGTGACACCCACATTCAAATTGCCAACCGCCTATACTTCGACTTCCAAGCTGCCGGAGAATTCCTGGCCGCTGCTTCTTCCGATGGGAAGCTGGTAATCCAATCTCGTCAGGAGCCGGCGCTCGGCGGAACGGAAATCACCTTCAACACGGCGGTGGCCGCAAACATAAACGGTGACCGAGTCGGCGTCTATGCGAAAGAACCTTCGTTCCTCTTGGTCAATAGCGCTGCTATCGACGGAGCGGACGTGGAAAAGCGTCTGCCACACGGCGGTAAACTCCAGCGGCACGGCGCAACCGTGAACATCAGCTGGCCCGACGGCACTCGACTTAGCGTCACTCGAATGGGATATACACTGAATTACGCCATAAATCCTTCCTCAAATTCCAAGCCTACGTTCAGTGGCCTGCTCGGGGACTCCAGAAAGACGGACGAGTTAGTCGGGCGCGACGGATCATCCCTGAGCCGCTCCGATCCGGCATTCCAGACCAAGCTCTACCGGCAGTTTGGAAACAGCTGGCGCATCAAGCAGTCCGAATCGCTCTTCCGCTACTGGCCCGGTGAGAGCACAGCTACGTTCACGAATCGGCGCATTCCATCAAGAGAGGTGCGAGCAACTTCGCTTGCTCCAGAGATACGATCTAAGGCTGAAACCGTCTGCCGTGCCGTTGGAGTTCACAGTCAACCTGCACTCGACGATTGCATTCTCGATGTTGGGGCCACCGGTATGCCAGCATTCGCGGCGGCGTCGGTGGCAGTCGAAAGGGGGACCGATACGGCAGCCTATACACATGGATCGAGTGCGGCCCCGCCTGTCTCCAGCGCTCCAATATCAACTCCATCCGCTCCACCCCAATCAACTGGGGATCAATACAGCATCAAGATCGGCGATACCGTTTCCGCTGACCATCCAGCAAAAGGTGCAGGCGCGATCTTGAAGACTGGACAGAAGCAGACGTACTCCTTTGCCGCCGAAGCCGGAGACAACATCTACGTCGCAGTTGGCCCGTGCAGCGGAACAATTCCTGGTTTTAACCTTGTCAAGCCTGATAATGGCGTGCTCGATGGTGTGGGCGCGTGTCGAGATTTTGGTCCCGTAACGCTGCCAGCAGCGGGCACGTACCGCATAGTGGCTTCTGCCTCCGGCACTGCGCGCTACACTTTTTCATTGCGTACAGCTCTGCTCAACCAGTTCCCACTTAAAATTGATGACTCAATCTCGCCCGACCATCCGGCGGGAGCCGGTATCATCACACAGGCGGGACAAAGACAGTCCTATTCATTCAATGCGCAAGCAGGAGAAGTCGTGTATTTGGGCATTGGCCCATGTGAGGGCGCGGTTCCTTCCCTGGATATTCTTGCGCCTGACAACCATCGCCTGGATGGGCAAATGGGATGTCACGATCTGGGCCGCGAAGTTCTGCCTCAGAGGGGGGCCTATCGCATTGTGGCAAGGACTGACAAGGATCCGGCACGTTATAGCTTTTCTTTGCGCTCGGTTCCGCCTGATCAGCACGTTGCAGTCCGGCTGCCGTTGACCGTATCGCCGGACGCTCCCACGCGAGGCGCTGGGCGCATAACTGCGCAAGGAGCCCAGCAGTTCTATGATTTCACAGCGGCTCCCGGTTCCAGAGTCTCTATAGAAGGAAAGTGCAGCCAGCCCTGCCCGAACCTGGAGATCAGGGTGATGAAGGTTGGTGACACAACCCGGCTCGGTCTGATCGGTTTGGATCATCTCAACTTTGATTGGAAAGTTCCCTCCGGGGGTAAATACACAATACAGGTTCGGTCCGATGGATACACCGGCGATTACGCCTTTACAGCCTCGGAAGCGAAGCCGTAGCACCACTGATCTGTGAATGTGGACGGCTGAAGGATTCCAGGAGGGCGATCTGCGAGAAATTAACTTTGCGAGCCACGGAATTTCCTCCCCGCTCGCAACAGAAACACACCCGTGAAGCAATATGAGGAGCTGAGATTAGACAGTCTGCTCATAATTCACCATCGTTCTCGATCCGACTCTCGTACCCGCGGACGTCGATCGTTGTGAATTGCGCCTCGTGAGTATGAATCTCTCGATTTATGCTCCTCATGCTAAAGAGCGTTTCAAACAGCGCGTCAAAATTCTATTTTGCATCCTGAAAAAATCGTCAGCAACTCTTACCTTGGTATTTCTTCCTGTTTGTCAGCGATCCGCGCGGAATTGCGATGGATGGCAGGGCCATGTTTGTTGTCGCTGGTGTACGGGGGTGGAACGATAGTTCTATCCGTGGATTTTCAAGGAAAGTGCAGCGCGGTTGGCCCCCAACGCGGTCTCAGAAGCGCACGGAAAGAATTACGAGAAGATCGTGCCAGGAAAACGCCTGATTGCTACCGTCGAAAAGTAAGCGTTGCCGAACCGCTCGCATGGGAATTTTCTGGGGCCAATCTGGGGCCAATAAGCGTTCCCCAGTGCTCTAAATGCTCTGAAAGTGCCCGAAAACGTCCTGTAAGTCGTTAATGTTCCGTTGGTCAGCAGCGTGTCAAGGTAGCGCTCTAACCAACTGAGCTACGCGCCTACACCGCTTTCATTCTAACAAATAGGAATGAACATAATCTTTTGCTATGCAGCATTGCATATCGATTTCTGTGCAGCAACGGAGCGGCAATCTATGAATGGGCCGGGCCTGACAGAACTCATTTTCCGGTGTAGCTGATGCGCCAAATGGAATTCGAGCCATCGTCAGTGACGAGCAGCGAACCGTCGCTGGCGACTGCGACGCCAACCGGGCGTCCCCAGACGTTCTTATTGTCGATGACGAAACCTGTCATGAAGTCCTCGTATTCGCCGCTCGCGTGTCCGGTCTGATGCAATGGGACGCGAATAAGTTCATAGCCTGTGCGGACCGATCTATTCCACGAACCGTGCTCGGCAGCAAAAATGTCTCCCTGGTATTCTGCGGGGAATTGTTTGCCATCATAAAAGGTCATCTCAAGCGATGCGTTGTGTGGCTGCAGTAAGACATCCGGCGTGATGATCTTGTCCTTCAACTCAGGATGTTTTCCCTTATGCCGCGGGTCCTGATGACCACCCATGTACCACCACGGCCAACCGTAAAAGCCGCCATCCTGCACGTGTGTGATGTAGTCCGGAACCACGTTGTCCCCCAGGCCATCGCGTTCGTTGGTTGAACACCA
>Ga0193750_1000183_pt1 | contig 18267 bp, 12 predicted proteins | sample L1c1metaG_FD_160569 | JGI IMG/M metagenome (GOLD analysis project Ga0193750, IMG submission 160569) | Soil microbial communities from a riparian zone of the East river system, Colorado, United States - L1c1 | ecosystem: Environmental > Terrestrial > Soil > Riparian zone | place: USA: East River... | reverse complement strand
TGGCCACAGGAGGCCGATCCTCTTCCAAAATATTGTTAAACCACTGTTTTGGATCTTCGTAGATGCTCTGGCAGGCCCATCCCCAAATCTGCTCATAGGCGGGACTAACATAGAACAATTCTTCGCCAGTAGGTGAGAAGACCCAAAAAACCTCGCTGCTGTTTTCCGCCAGTTGACGGAACCGTAATTCGCTTTCGCGCAGTGCGGCTTCCGCCTGTTTCCGCTCGCCAATCTGATCGCGTAGTTCCTGGTTCGCCTGAGAAAGGTTCTGGGTGCGCTCGGTCACGCGTGCCTCGAGCTCCTCCAGATGATGCCGGCTGCGCCGCAACAATTCCCATTTGGAGCAGAGCGCTTCCGCCATTTGTCGTACTTCAATGACGTCGAAGGGCTTCTTTAAAATAAGCAGTCGATCGGAGCTGCCGAGTCTCGCTTGAAGGTCATGCCAGCCGTAGTCCGAGTGCGCCGTGCAGATCACAACCTGGAGATCGGAGTCGAGTTCCCAAAGCTTTATGATCGTTTCGAGGCCATCCATCCCGGGCGGCATGCGCATATCGACGAATGCCATGGCGTACGGCTGGCCTTTATCCAGCGCGGCTCGTACCAACTCGATGCCTTCCTCGCCCTGATATGCGGACTCCATCGTGAAACCCAATGTCCGCCGGCCAGAAGAGGCTTCGCCGAAAAGCCGTACTTCCGCTTCATCTAGCGTGCTTTTGTCTGAAGCGGCGCCGCGCAGAATTTCGCGAAAACTATTGTGAATACCGCGATTGTCGTCAATCACGAGGATGCGCCGGTTCCTTTGATCGTTGGAGCTGTTCATACGTTGCTCTGTTTTGTCATGTTCCAGGTTCAAGGAAGCGTGGGTTTAGCGCATGCCCTCTACGTAGCTGACGATCGATTGTCGACTCCGTTCTCCTTCCGGAGCTAGAGAGCGATCGTGATGCCAACTCGCGTTGCCATTTTTCATAGAATATCTGGCAAACAAGAAGAAGCGCGATGCGACCCTCGCAGAACGTCACGCCTGCTAGGTATTCTAGAAATATCATATTTACAATAACGAGCTACCGATGTGCCGAGGCGAAGCGGGTGGCTACGCAGTTTGCGGTGCGGAAATTACGTAAGGAAGACCCCGACGCAGCCCTTCGTCACAGGGATTCCGCATACGTATTTGATTGGCGCTGTGAATCATAGATCCAGGTGACGATGTCCGGCCGAAGAAAAAGCTGGGGGGCTGTCACGTCATTCACTCCTTGTTGTCGATGCACGCGCAATGGCCCTTGAGGGGGGCCAAAAGTCGCCTTCAGTCAAAGAGCCGTCCCCGATAACCCTCCTGGCCGCCGGGACTGGAGGCCGCTCTTTGTTGGAAACCTCTCACTCGCCGTGCTAAAAGAAAAACGTTTTGGAAATGAAGGCGCAGTTTGAAAAGGAACAATCCGCGTCCGGTGAGTTCCAGCGGCAGGCGGACTCCTTTCGTGACTGGATTTCGAGCGATGGCACCACCGGTTATCCGGCCGTAGCTGATCGTTACCACCTTTACATTTCACTGGCTTGTCCATGGGCGAGCCGGACGTTAATTGCTCGTAAACTGCTCGGGTTGGAAAAGGTCATTGGTCTGACGGTTGTAGACCCGTTACGCGATGACCGTGGATGGGCTTTTCGCGATCCCAATTCCGATTCTAGTGAAGAGCCGAGTTCCCACGAGCCGTTTGCCTCAACCGACCCAATTAACGGGTTTCACTTTCTCGCCGAAGCCTACCAGCTAACCGACCCGAACTTTGATGGCCGCGTCACCGTCCCGGCGCTCTGGGACAAGGTAACGAAAAAGATCGTCAATAATTGCGAAGATGATATTTGCCGCATGTTCAACGATGCCTTTCGCGGCCTGGCAGAGAATAAGAAGATCGATCTTTTTCCAAGGGACATTGCCGCGGAACAGGAGAAGCTAAGCGACTTTATTTACGACAAGATCAACAACGGCGTTTACAAGGCTGGCTTCACCACAAGGCAACATGTTTACGAACGGGCATGCAAACAGCTATTCGATGCTCTTGATCAATTGGAAGGGCGGTTAACCAGAAGCCGCTATTTATTCGGGATGACAATCGTCGAGACTGATTGGCGGTTGTTTTGCACTCTCATTCGATTTGATGTCGTTTACTACATCCATTTCAAGTGCAGTCTGCGGCGTATCTTCGACTATCACAACCTTCAGGGATATCTGATCGACTTATACCAGCATGATGGCATTGCCGAGACGGTGAATTTCGATCACATCAAGCGGCATTACTACATGACGCATGGGTCGCTTAATCCGAGTCGTATTGTTCCAATCGGGCCAATCCTTGATCTCACTCGGGAACATGGACGGGCCAGGCTCGATGCTGGGTAACGCGCGTCTCGGGTGTTGTGTCTGCTTTATTCCCGTAATCGCCGCAGCGCGTCGATTATTTCGGGAGTGCGCTGCTGGAGTTCGCGGTGATGAATCGCTGCCAAACGCGCGAGGAGAGAAGCGCCAGCCTTCGTTAATTGCACGTTGACGTTGCGTTTGTCCGCCGTAGCCCGCTTCCTGGTGGCTAACTTTCGTGCTTCCAATCTGTCGAGAAGACTAACGGCAGTGTGATGCTTCACTTGGAGCTGCTCGCTTATCTCTCCAACCGTCACGCCATTGGCGCCCGAACTACCTTTGATCGCGAGAAGAGCGTCATATTGTTCCGTTGTCAGTTTTGCCCTAGTGGCGACTACTTCCTTACTAAAGCGAACAAGCTTCCGCATCGCATGTCGGAAGGCACCGAGCGCAGCATAGTCCTTTGCCTGGAGAGATTTCTTCACCGTCGGGATTTCTGGCGTTCGTTTCCTCGTAGAACAAATCCCTCGGCACGAAACGCGATTTGCTTAAGGTCCGTAGGGTGACCAGAAGCCTGTCCCAGCCACGTCAGACAATACGTTATAATCAACTGAAGAGACTTGTGGAAGTTGATCTACCGTCTGTGAACCATACGTCGTCCCGAAGATACTATTGCCTGTATTGTATAGGGGAGAACCTTTCTTAACGTAGCTGGTCCAATCCGCCACTGAAACTGGGTCGTTGGTCTTTTTGTTGTTCTCGATCGCGTATTGGTCAACCGCTGAGTCAATTATCCGTAAATCATTCAAAATACGGCTGGCCTGTGAGCGTTTGCGTGCGCGCATGAATCCGGGCACTGCGATGGCCGCAAGCAAGGCAATGATTGCGACCACAATCATGATCTCAACAAGAGTAAATCCTTTTTGGTTTAGTGGTGGGGTGCTCATTATTTTAGAAATTGTGTTTTTCGCAGCATTGGACATGCCATTATATCGATGCTCGATATGATCTATCGCTCGCACCGTGCGTAAGATGGAATATCATCGCTCTCGTGCCCGGCCAGTCTCATTTTAGCGATTCTTCTTTCGCTTAGATGCATCGTTGTAGCACGCTCCGCCTTCGAGCATGACACCACTGCGGTCATTTCCACCAACAGCGATCTCGGTCGTGTTCTCAAAAGTATGAGTGGACCGCCGCTGGTTCCAACCAAGGCAGCCGCTCAGTAGTCCTCCCGTCTAAGGAGGTTTTGTTTGGCGGGTAAAAATCCTATCTTGCCGGTGCTTCTCCTGAGCGGGCGGTAGCCGGAACACAAACTTGGAAGTCTGTGTGGCACACAGGCGAGCACGCCTGTGTGCCGGTTGAGTGGACCGATACTAACTGACGCGCGAATTACTCGGATTCCCGATGAACCCTTCGCTTTCCAAATGAAGGATAATCTCCTGAGCCGCCTCATCGGGAGCTAGTTCAGCCGTATTGATGGTGATGTCCGCATCGGTTGGTTCTTCGTAGGGATCGGAGATACCGGTAAACTCCTTGATAATGCCGGCCCGGGCTTTGGCGTAGAGACCTTTGCGATCGCGTTCTTCGCAAACTTCAACCGGCGTTGAGAGATGCACCATGATGAATCCGCCCAACGGTGCAATCATGGCGCGCACCTCTTTCCGCATGGCATCGTAGGGAGCGATGGGAGCACAGATGGCAATGCCACGATTCTTGGTGATCTCGGAAGCGACGTACCCGATGCGTCGGATGTTGAGGTCGCGATGTTCGCGGGAAAAACCAAGCTCGGAAGAGAGATGCTTGCGGACCAAATCGCCGTCGAAAAGCGTAACCGGCCTGCCCCCGATTTCGAGAAGTTTGATCAGCAGGACGTTGGCGATGGTTGATTTCCCGGCGCCGGATAAGCCAGTGAAAAAAACGGTGAACCCCTGTTGGTGGCGAGGCGGGAAGCTTCGCCGTAGTTCTTGGATGACTTCGGAATAGGTAAACCAGTCCGGGATAAGACGCCCTTCATTTAGCCGCTGGCGTAATTCCGTGCCCGAAAGGTTCAGGACCCGGGCGTCGCGCGGAACTTCATCCTCCGGCAGGTACTTGGCCTTGTCCTCCACATAAACCATGTTGTGGAAGGGAATCATCGTCACCCCGATCTCCGCTTGGTGTTTTTGGAACAATTCCTGAGCAGCATACGGATCGTAAAATGCCTTTCCATTCGCATCTTTGCCAGGCCCGGCATGATCGCGGCCGATGATCATGTGTGAACATCCGCAGTTCTTTCGGATAAGAGCGTGCCAAATTGCCTCTCGTGGCCCCGCCATACGCATCGCTAGCGGTAGGAGGGCAAGCTTGGCGGTGCCACGCGGATACTTCGTTAGAACTACCTGGTAACACCGGACTCGCGTGAAGTAATCGACATCGCCCGGCTTTGTCAGTCCCACTGCCGGATGAATAAGCAAGCTTGCTTCAGCCTGTTTGCATGCGCGGAAGGTCAATTCGACATGAGCCCGATGCATGGGATTGCGGGTCTGGAAGGCGACAATCCGGCGCCAGCCTTGCCGCGCGAATTGCTGCCGCAATTCGGAAGGCGACAAACGCAATGTTTTGAAATCATAGCTGGAAGGACGCTGCACCCCTTCAAGCCGGCCTCCGACGTACCATGGATTCGATTTGTTAAGCAGATGGTCGACGCCCGGATGGGCGGGACTGGTGGTGTTGAATACCGCTGGCGCTTCCTGGCGGCGATCAGGTTTCCACACTTCTTCCACGTGCAACAGTGCCAGCATCACTCCTTCGGGATCCCGAAGAGCAATCTTGCTGCGTCCAGCAGCGAGCGATTTCGCGAAGTCCTCGCTTACATCAAACGTAATTGGAATGGGCCAAAGAATACCTGACCCCAGCCGCATCTCGTTGCAAACGCGTTCGTAATCGGCCTTCGTCATAAAGCCGCGCAAAGGCGAAAAACCTCCGTTGAGGAGTAGCTCGAGATCACAGAGCTGTCGGGGCGTTAAGTCCCAGGACGGCAGTCCTTTTGACTCCGTCTTGATCTCCGCTCTTCGCTCAGGGCCGACGTAAAGGTCGACAAGCTCGCCGCCGTGAGCAACGGGCAGGTGACCGGCGGAAGTGCGTTCTAAAGTGTCAATCGTTTCGCCGTCGTGCATCTATTTCGCGGAAAAGTGGAACCGTAGATGAGGCACAGTCCGAAGCAAGAATTGTCTCAAGAAAGACTGCATGGGCTTCGGAATGAAGAAAGTTTTGTGCCGCAATATCCCCGGCGGGAATGGAGCCGCTGGGAAGGGAGCGACATGGACAAAGCCCGCAGGGTCGAAGCGCGGGAGCGCTGAGATCAATCGAACCTTCGGGTGGAACCACCACTAAGTCGCCCACGATCTGGCATATCGCAGAATGTCCCCGGCGGGAATCGAACCCACATTTAAGTTCACCTGGGAGAATCTAACTTTGATTGCAGGTGAAAATGACAAATGAGAACATCATTGACAAAGGCGGATGTTCTCACTATGTTCTCACTCGCACAACTGGAGAACATTAATGCCTTCGCTTTGGAAACGGAAAAAATCGCCGTACTGGGTTTGCTGCTACACGAGCGCGGACGGACAGCGGCTCAAAAAATCCACAAAGCAGACGGATCGCGACAAAGCGTTGGAAGTCTGCCTTTCGATTGAGAGAGCGGAACGCTTCGCAAAAAACGGGACGCTGACAGAGCAAGCTGCAAAAAAGATCATCGGGGAAATTGTCGAGCGGACGACGGGTGAGCCGTTGCACAATCACGTGGCGGAGGATTGGTTCAACGAATGGCAGGCGGGCAAAGCGCAAACAAAGTCGGCGGCAACGGCAGAACGTTACCGCCAAGTGACGCGGGAGTTTCTCGAATCGCTTGGAAGCCGGGCGAAGCTTTCACTGGCGCACATCACTCCAAAAGATATTCGGACTTACCGGAACGCGGAGCTTGCGGCAGGCAAAAGCTCGAAGACGGCAAATAATAGCGCGAAGATTGTAAGCGCGGCCTTCAATGCCGCTTTGCGACAAGGCTACATCGCGAGCAACCCATGCACGGCATTGGAACAGTTGCCGGAAGAAACAGCGGAGCGTTCCGCGTTCGCATCTAAGCAAGTGGCGCAGCTAGTTGGCGCAGCGGAAGGCGATTGGAAAGGGGCGATCCTGCTTGCCTATTACACGGGCGCGCGGCTTCGCGACGTAGCGAATATGCGTTGGAACGCGATAGACATAAAGCGGCAGCTTATCACCTTCACGCCAAGGAAGACCAAAAAGTCACAGACAATTCCCCTTCACGCGGAGCTTGAACGGTCCTTGCTGAAATCGCCCGGCATCGGCAAGGCGTTTCTGTTTCCTTCCCTTGCTGGCAAAGGCACGGGCGGCAAGAGCGGCCTGAGCGGGCAATTTGCAGCTATCATGGCGCTCGCGGGTATTGAAGGGAAGATCACGCGCCACACGGCTGAAGGGCGGGCAAACAATAGCCTGAGCTTTCACAGCTTGCGGCACAGCTTTAACTCAGCAATGGCGAACGCGGGCGTTTCGCAAGAAATCCGCCAACAACTCACCGGCCATGCGTCGGCAGAAATGAACAAGCTTTACACGCATCACGAGCTTGCTCCGCTTCGCGCAGCCGTGGAGAAGCTCCCGGCACTTGGAATCAAATGATCTGCGCACGCACCTTTCCACGGACGACCTGCGCGCCGCGATACAGCGGTTGCCGGATGTGACAAATTCTTGAGCGGAGAAACAGTTCACATGAAAAAGAGCCCAGCGGTTGGGAAGCTTCCGGCGCTGGACATCAAATGGCACTGCTGTTGCCGGATGTGATAAACTCCTGAAACTGGAGAGACGGAGCCCGAATGGAAAAAGTGACACCTTACGAATTGGCAACTCTTGCAAGCAAAATTTGCCCCGACCTTTGCATGAAGAACCCAAGAGAAGCGATCGAGGTTGTGGAGCGATTATTGTCAGCAGCACGCACGGCCCTCTCGCAATGGGAACAGAATGAACGGGAGAATGAGGATCTCAATAGGTACGAAGCGGAAAGCCGCATGGATTGGGCGAGCGGCCTAAGGTTTATAACTCATGAGTCGCGGCTTGAGCGTGCTTCCAAGCGATTCATCAAATTCCTAAGAGAAGAAAATCCAGAGGGCGTAGAACTAATTACCTGTAAGCGCGAAGGGTTCACACTTGCGGATGCCAGTTGGCTCGGAAATCTTTATGACATATGGAAAGAGAAACCGAAATCCAAGAAGGGCAAGCAGGGACGAAGAATATCGAAGCGTGACGGACGGCTGCGCATAGGCGCGATGAAGCTTGCCACCCAAAAGACTTCCAAGGCTGCTTGACAAGTTTTTTCTGACAAGAATTCGTGCTGTTGTGACAAAACACAACTTCCGGTTGGCAATTTGAGAGCAAAGCCAACCCAGAACCGCCCCAATCGCCCGAAATCGCGCTAAAATCTGACAAAACGCGAGGACCGCCTGCCAACGATCAACGAGTCGCGATCCATATCTTTGGGTCGCAATGAACGTTAGTAAACTTGTTGAACAACCGCGAAGCGAAGGCGCGGATGGATCTTCGCAAACACGCCCTGAGTTTTTCCGGCTCCCTAAGTGTGGCGGTGACCCATACTTTGGACTAGGGCGCAGTTATTACTACGAGGGCGAGAAGCACGGATACTGGCGACTCGTTAGGATTCGGCAGCGCGGAAAACTGCGAGGCGTGACTCTTGTTCCGTACGACGTGGTTGCTGCGTTCGTCCGTTCACGAATGGAGGCCGGAGCGTGAGTCCCCTCCAGGTAGCGAAAGCAGAGCGCGCAAACTGCGCAATGAGCGCCGAACAATACCTCGCCCGGAAATACTGCGAGCCGAAGGCGTACTGGCACTGCCTGCACGAGTTATCCGGTGAGAAAGATTACACCTTCCACGAGCTGAACTATCCGCAATATTGGCTAAAGGCGGTAGCTAAATACACACAGCAGGAACCCCCAGCAGCCGCAAGGCAGCTACACCGCCGCGTTGAAGCGGCGCGCGCGGAGTTCAGGACGAAGCAAGAAAAGATCTACGGTGAAAGGACGCTGTATGCTATCTCCGGGCGTCGAGAAGCTATCTACGCGAAAGAAGATGCAGCCTGGGATACCTTTACCGCACAGAAACAAGCTTACCTAAGGGACTACCTAAAAGCGATAGCGACCGGAGTAGTCAAAAGGAAAAGCACCGGCCGGAAATGCAAACAGTGCAACACGGCGAAGGTGCTAGGTCGGGCCAGGTATTGCGATTTGTGCGCTAAGCAGCGACAAAGGGACAGCCTTCGGGCTAGTAGGAGCCGACAGCGCCAAAATAGGCTTTTAAGTGATATAAATTCGCTTCCAGGGGCCATTCAACCTGAGGTACTTACGAAGGCTAAAAGTTCAGAAAAAGGCCATTTGGCTACCACCATAGCGGGAGCAGCCAAAGACTGCACATTCGCGGACAAAAACGCGGGGTCCGCGAAGCTGCCGGAGGTGGCGGGAACATGAGCCGTCGTCACTTCGACAGCATGGAAAACGTCGCGCTACGGGCAAAGATCGACAAGGCTAAACCGCTGTTGCCGATGCCGGATCTCATGCGCCGGCTTGGTTACACTGAAAAACATATCGGTGAAACAGCTCTATGCCCTTTTCATAACGATCATCATCCTTCGTTTTCAGTCTTTCAAAAGAACGGCGCTTGGTTTCACCGCTGCTTTGTAGGTTGCTCGTCTGGCGATGAAATTGCCTTTCTCGTGAAACATTGCGGAAGCTCAAGGCGTGAAGCGATAACTCGTTACTTGGAAATGGCCGGTTTCCCACCCTGCACCGCTCCTAAGTCTCATAAATATCCTGAGCTTCGTGAATGTCCTGAGCCTCATCAGTCTCCTGAATGTCCTGAGTATCCTAAGTCTCCTGTGTCTCCTGTGTCCAACGGACAAGCGTCGCAGAAGGACCTGCTAGCGGAGAAAGACCTTAAAGGGTTGGCGGCACTTAATGCTTGCACAGCGCAGAGCACAGCGAGGAAAAAGCGTTGGCAGCTTTTGCGTGATTTGAAAGCGGTTGAACTGAGACACGGCGCACTCGACACAACCGAACTGATGGTAACCTTCGACGAGTGGTATGAGCTTTCTAAGCCATTCCTCGACTCGCAAAAGACACGCGACGATTACTTGGCTGCGTTTCTCGCGGAGTTTGGGAAAGTTCGCGTGCCGACAGGCGAAGGCCAAACGATTAAAGAGGCGCTTGCTTGCGTTTCGCGCCTCTCATCTTCCAAGCTGCCTGTTATACCCGATATGGCTGAGGCGCCAGAGAGTTGGCGCAGAATAGCCGCACTTCACCGCGACCTGTCTCGCCGATCTGCGAACGGGATATACTTTCTGACCTGCCGAGATGCCGCGAAAGCATTTCCAGGCTTGAGCCATCAAACAGCATACAACATCAATCTCGCCCTGGCACAGCTTGGGGTAGTTCAGATTGTCCACAAGGGCGACCCGCGTCCAAACGGCGGAAAGGCCGCACAGTTTCAATATCTCTCGCCGGAAACGGAGAACGCCGCGCACGAGAGCGATGAACAAGACGTTGAAATTTAGGACGGCGGGTCGCGCGCACGCGCGCGTGGAACGGTCAAAGAGCGTGGGTGACCACCAAATCCGACTTTCTCTCACTCTTGCGAAATGGCGAGGCGACGAGGCTATTTAAGGGTTGGCAACTAACTGTGGTGCAGGTCTGCTGAGGGCAATTTGATCGCTCACTTTTTGGACTGTGGCAGTAAGAGCCACAATCTGCTTCTGCTGTTGCGCGACGGTCGTCTTGAGTTCGGCGATTGTGCTCTGCTGTTCTGCAACTTTGCTCTGCTGTTCCGCGACCCTTTGGTGCTCTTTCAGGAACTCGTTAAGCAGCATCGCGTTCACTGCTTCGTAACGCACGGTGTAAATGTCGCCGTTATCATCCCGCACCACTAGGTCGGGATTCACCTTTTCGACTTGCTCGGCCACCAGGCCGAACTGCGGGATACCGTTTGGATCAATTTCGTGCTTGTAACGAAACGTGACTGGTTCAAGCGATAAGATCGCTTCACTCGCCTTGTCCATCGGTTTAATCTCATCCTTAAAACGCGCCGAGGAGGTAGTCGTGCCAAGCTGACCATTGCTACCGACAATTACTCCGACGCCTCCTGCTACCGTGACCCCACGGATGCCAGCAATAAAGGTCGCCTTCTGAGTTCCTACCGTCCCGATGCGAATGTGGTTGGCCTCGCCATTCACGCCCTGATTGCCGATATCGATATTGTTACTTCCGGTGGTGAGCTTTAAACCCGCCGAAAAGCCTAGGGCGATGTTGTTGCCGCCAGTTGTGTTGCCTTGGAGCGCCTCAACACCGTCAGCCGTGTTGTTGCTGCCGCTTGTGTTATTCAAGAGCGCAACATCTCCGTTGGCCGTGTTGTTGCTGCCCGTTGTGTTACTCAAAAGTGCTTCTTCTCCGTTGGCCGTGTTGCTGTTTCCGATTGTGTTGTTGCCGAGGACATTGAGACCGTTAGCCGTGTTGCCGATGCCGGTCGTGTTGCCAGCAAGCGCATTCTGACCGGTGGCTGTGTTGGAAGAGCCAGTTGTATTTTTCTGAAGCGCAGCAGTACCGTTGGCCGTGTTGCCGCTGCCGGTGGTGTTGCTAAAGAGCGCTTCCCAACCGGTAGCCGTGTTCCCTGTGGCGGTTGTGTTGCTCAAGAGCGCCTCAAAACCACTGGCCGTGTTGTCGTTGCCGGTGGTGTTGCTAAAGAGCGCGCCCAGACCGGTGGCCGTGTTGTTGATGCCGGTTGTGTTATCATTGAGCGCTTGAACACCGCTGGCCGTGTTGTCGTTGCCGGTTGTGTTGCTTAGGAGCGCGTTAACACCGCTGGCCGTGTTGCCAGCGCCGGTTGTGTTGCTTAGGAGCGCGTTAACACCGCTGCCCGTGTTCTCGGTGCCGGTTGTGTTGTTTAAGAGCGTTTGAAAACCGGTGGCCGTGTTGTTGCTGCCGGTTGTGTTAAGTAGGAGCGCACTAACCCCGTTGGCGGTGTTGTCGCTGCCACTCGTGTTGCTCTTGAGCGAAGAATCACCGGTGGCCGTGTTTAAACGGCCGTCTATGTTGGCAACGAGTGCAAAAGCACCGTTGGCCGTGTTGCCGGCGCCGGTTGTGTTTTTATTGAGCGCATTCAAACCGGTGGCCGTATTTTCAATTCCTGTTGTGAGGCTAGACAGAGCTCCATTTCCTTCCGCTGTGCTCGTGCCGTCGCCAACGGCCCCGTCCTGTGCTTGAGCCGTTCGCCAAGGCGTAAACCATACCAAGGCGAGGGCAAGCATGATAAGGAGAGAACCGCGTCCGGCAGCTGCCGGACTAATCGAATTTCTTATCGACGGAATCATAGTTTTGAAATTAAGTGGCTGATTCATAGTGCGGGATACCTTTCTTCTTTCACTAGGATGATTAAGTGCATTTCAGTAGAGCTACTCGTTATTAGCGACGAGCTGCTTCGGTTGTTTAGTTAGCTGAAGCTGATCGTTTACTTTCTGAACAGTGACGCTGAGTGCTTCTATTTGCTTCCGCTGTTCTGCTATCGTTGCTCGAAGGCTTTTCTCTTGTTGTGTCATCTTCGATTCGAAGTCTCTCTGTTGTCCGGCAACAGTGGCTTGGAGCTCCTCAACTCTGCGGTGCTGCTTAAGAAACTCGTTGAGCAACATCGCGTTCACCGCTTCGTAGCGGACAGTGTTGACCTTCCCATCTGCATCGCGAACTACTAGATCGGGGTTCACCTTTTCCACTTGTTCAGCCACCAAGCCGAACTGTGGGATGCCATCCGGATCAAGCTCGTGCTTGTAGCGGAAGGTAACCGGTTGGAGGGCGAGGATTGCTTCACTTGCCTTGTCCATCGGTTTGATTGCTTCTTTGAACCGGGCCGAGGACGTAATAGTGCCAAGCTGGCCATTGGACCCAACAACCACATCCAGGCCGCTCGCCACCGTCACTCCATGAATGCCCGCGATAAAGGCGGCATTCTGCGTTCCTACCGTGCCGATCCGAATCTTGTTGGCCTCACCCGCTACTCCAACGTTGCCGATGTCGATATTGTTATTGCCAATAGTAAGCTTTGAGCCGGCATTAAAACCTAAAGCGATGTTGCTTTTGCCCGTGGTGTTGTTCAAGAGCGCATTAAGACCGTTGGCCGTGTTGTTACTGCCGGTTGTGTTGAAAAAGAGCGCATTAAGACCGGTGGCCGTGTTGTCGTTGCCGGTTGTGTTGTCGTTGAGCGCAGAAGCCCCGGTGGCCGTATTGAAGCCGCCAGTCGTGTTGTTTTGGAGCGCGCTAATACCATTGGCGGTGTTGTCCTCGCCGGTTGTGTTGCTAAAGAGTGCAGCAACGCCAGCGGCCGTGTTGGAGATGCCAGTTGTGTTGCTCAAGAGCGCATTAAGACCGGTGGCTGTGTTGTCGTGGCCGGTTGTGTTGTGGTCGAGTGCAGCAACACCGGTGGCCGTGTTGTCGACGCCGGTTGTGTTGTTAAAGAGCGCGTCAGCGCCAGTCGCCGTATTGAAGTTGCCGGTTGTGTTACTAAAGAGCGCTTGAGAACCGTTGGCCGTGTTGGCGCTGCCGGTTGTGAGGGCAATGAGCGCATTAGAACCCTCAGCCGTGTTGCCGTTACCCAGGTCTCCGTCCACTTGTCCAGCCGCCGGCGAAAACGCAAAGCAGGCGAGGGTGAGCCCAAGCGTGATGAGCAGGAAACTGCGTCCCGCAGTCGCAGGAGTAAGGCAATTTCTTACCGCTGAAGTGGTAGTTTTGAGATTAAATGATTGTTTCATAGTCTGAGATCTTTCTTCTTTCTCCCGGATTGATTAACTCTGTGACCGCAGGTCTGAAAGAGGGGAGAGGAAGCTATTCCCGGGACAAGCACCCTACGCCGCATCCAGATTTCTATTCAACGGGAACGAGAGCGTGTCAGAAAGCCGGCCAATTTGTCAATCTGGAAATTATAAGTCTGTCGCACACCTTTCTCGACGGCTCTTTGTGAAATGCCTCTGCTGGTTAGGCTTTACTGATTATTGGCGACTATCTGTGGCGCAGACTTGCTCCGTTCAAGCTGTGCGCTCACTTTCTTGATTTGCGCTGCTGCTCTTTCAAGGTTGCTGCAAGGACTTCGATTCCCTTCTGCTGTTGCGCCGTCGTACTCTTTAGTTGGCTGATGGTGGCCTCCTGCTCCAGCAACCTGGAATCTTGTTCCCGCACCTTCCGCTCTTGCTCCTCGACTTTCTTATGCTCTTTGAGGAACTCATTTAGCAACATGGCATTCACTGCTTCGTAGCGCACGGTGTTAACCTTTCCATCAGCATCCCGAACTACCAGGTCAGGGTTCACCTTTTCTACTTGCTCAGCAATGAGACCAAACTGCGGGATACCATCTGGATCAAGCTCGTGCTTGTAGCGGAAGGCTACCGGTTTGAGCGCAAGAATCGCTTCGCTCGCCTTGTCCATCGGCTTGATTGCTTCTTTAAACCGCTCTGAGGACGTAGTCGTACCGAGCTGGCCATTGGTACCGACAATTACTCCTAAGCCTCCTGCTACCGTGACCCCATGGATGCCAGCGATAAAGGTGGCCTTTTGAGTTCCTACCGTCCCGATCCGAATCTTGGCCGCCTCACCCGCCACACCCAGGTTGCCGATGTCGATGTTGTTGCTGCCAGTGGTGAGATTGCTGCCTGCATTGGAACCCACTGCGATATTGGATGAGCCGGTACCATGCAAAAGCGCTTGGAAACCCTCGGCCGTGTTGTCATGGCCGGTTGAGTTAGCTTCGAGCGCACCAACACCGTTGGCCGTGTTCTTGGTGCCCGTTGTGTTGGTAAAGAGCGCACCTTCACCACTGGCTGTGTTGCTGGAGCCGGTAGTGTTGCTAAAGAGCGCTTCGGAACCGGTGGCTGTATTGAAGGTGCCAGCGGTGTTCTTAAAGAGCGCCACATCGCCGACGGCTGTGTTGCTGCCAGTGGTGTTGTTAAGGAGCGCATTGAAACCGATCGCTGTGTTGAAGCCGCCGCTCGTATTGCTAGAAAGAGCGCCAGAACCGACAGCTGTGTTATCGATCGCATCGAAGCCGTTGCTGGCGAGCGCTTGATGACCCACGGCGGTGTTATCGCTACCATTTGTGTTCGATGAAAGCGCACCAAAGCCGGTGGCGGTGTTGTTATTGCCGGTCGCGTTGTTCAACAGCGAATTGGCCCCATCGGCGGCGTTTTGAGTGCCGCTCGTGTTGAGTTCGAGTGCTTCAAAACCTGCTGCCGTGTTGTTATCAGCATTGTTGCTAGAGAGCGCACCGGCACCGGTAGCCGTGTTGTGGGTACCGGTGGTGTTGCTAGAGAGCGTACCAGCACCGGTAGCCGTGTTGTAGCTGGCCGACGTATTCTGACTAAGCGCATTAAAACCAGTGGCCGTGTCCGAGATGCCGCTAGTGAGACTATTGAGGGCAAACGTCCCTTCCGCCGTGCTAGTACCGTCGCCGACGGCTCCGTCGTTGGCTTGCGCAATTCCGGTGGAAAGGAACCAGGCGAGCGCAACGGCAATGGCGATAAAACGCCGTCCCGCAGGTGTAGGACGAGTCCAACTTCTACCCGCTAGAATGGTTGTTTTGAGATTAAGTGAGTGATTCATAGTACGGGGCCTTTCTTCTTTCTCCCAGATGGTTAACCCTTAATGACCGCAGGTCTGAAAAAGGGGGCAAGAAGCTAGCTATCTGGGACCAAGCATCCTACGCCCCGATCCAGAGTTCTATCCAACGGCGGAGAGCGTGTCAGAAATCCCGTCAGTTTGTCAATCTAGAAATTATAGGCTCTTCGATGCGACGGTCAGCTCGCGAATCTACACTCTTTAACCACGAGGCAGTGCACTTTGGGATTCGTTAGGCGACACAGTCCACTTCCTTTGGAGAAGGCACAATCAACCGTGCGTTCCTTCTTCGCTGCCAGGTAGCTTTACTAATTATTGGCGATCATTTGTGGCGCAGATGCAAGTTGCGCGCTCACCTTCTGGATTTGCGCTGCCTGCTCTTTCAAGGTTGCTGCAAGGACTTCCATTCCCTTCTGCTGCTGCGCCACCGTCGAATTTATTTGGGTGATGGTCGCTTCCTGTTTCGCCACGGTGGACTTTAGTTCCTGCACTGTGCAGTGCTCTTCGAGAAAAGCCTTATGCTCTTTGAGGAACTCATTGAGCAACATCACGTTCACCGCTTCATAGCGCACGGTGTAGACTTGACCCTTTTCGTCGCGGAGCACTAAATCCGGATTTACTTTTTCCACTTCCTCGGCAATCAATCCAAATTGCGCAGTAGCGTTGTTGTCACTCTTATATTGAAACGTGACCGGCTTAAGCCCAAGGATCGCTTCGCTCGCCTTGTCCATCGGCCTGATCTCCTTCTTAAAGCGGCGTGAGGAAGGTGGCGGTTGGGTGCCGAGTTGACCATTGCTGTTTATGTAAACTTTCGAAATCGTCCCGCCCTCGTTAATCCCATAAATGCCGGCGATATAGGTGGCGTTTTGTGCCCCGCCGAGACGCATCGTAAAAGCGTCGAGGGCAACCCCTGTGTTGCCGATGTCGATGTTGTTACTTCCCGTAGTCAGGTCCTCACCGGCAGAGTCGCCCAATGCGATGTTCTCGTTGCCGGTATTGTTTAAGAGCGCATTATCACCGACTGCCGTGTTACTGCCGCCGGTCTTGTTTTTGAAGAGGGCTGAGACACCGATGGCCGTGTTGCTTATTCCGGTCGTATTGCTAAAGAGCGCTTCATAACCGCTGGCAGTGTTGAGAGCGCCGGTGGTGTTCTGTTCGAGCGCTTGAAAACCGTCGGCCGTATTGTCGTTGCCACTTGTGTTGAAAAAAAGCGCACCAGCGCCGGTCGCCGTGTTGGCACCGCCGATCGTGTTTCTATGGAGCGCATTAAGACCCGTGGCCGTGTTGTCGGTGCCGGTCATGTTGCCAAAGAGCGCATTAACGCCGGTGGCCGTGTTGTTGTTGCCGCTTGAGTTACTAAAGAGCGCCTCGAAGCCATTGGCCGTATTGGATTTGCCGGTTGTTAGGCTGTTGAGCGCATTAGTTCCCTCGGCAGTGTTGTTGTTGGGATAGCCTCCGTCGGGTGCTGGGGTTACCCCGAAAGCCTTCGGGCCCGGCGAAAGCGCAACCCACACGACTGCGAGCGAGATGAGAATGAATGCACGCTGCAAAGGCGTGCGGTTCACTGTGTTTGTTGTGATTGGAGCTGGCGTTACTGATCTGAGTAAGTTCATAGTTATTGTCCTCTTCTCTCGGTTGTTCACCCGCGACCGCCCGGTCTGAAAGAGGGGAAGAAAAGCCGAGAGAAGGCCTTCTTGCCCTACCCCGGATTCAGATCTTTTTGATGGCGGCGATCGTGTCAGAGATCTCGCCTATTTGTCAATATAGAAATTATAAACTTGTCGATGCGAGGTCGGCTCACCTTGCGTTTTAGCACCTCTAATGCCCTGCACTTTTGGCATTTGTTAAGGCGCGGCAGCGAGCTACCGTCGGGGAAGAGCGCAATCGACGGTGTGTTCTTTCTTCCCAAGCCCTGCTGCCGCTGAGCTTTACTACTTGTTGGCAATTAGTTGTGGCGCAGACCCAAGTTGGGCACTCACCTTCTGGATTTGCGCCGCTTGCTCTTTGAGGCTTGCAGTGAGTTCTTTGATTTCCTTGCGCTGCGCTTGAGACTCTTGACGTTGCTGCGCGACTGTCACTTCCAATTCCTGCACCTTGCGGTGCTCTTTCAAAAACTCGTTGAGCAACATCGCGTTCACCGCTTCGTAGCGGACAGTGTTAACCTTCCCGTCTTGATCGCGAACGACTAGATCGGGATTCACCTTCTCTACATCCTCCGCGATTAAACCAAACTGTGATATGCCATCAGGATCGAACTCCTGCTTATAACGGAAGCTGACCGGCTTTAACGCCAAGATCGCTTCGCTCGCCTTATCCATGGGCTTAATATCGGTCTTGAAGCGTGCGGAGGAGAGAACGGTGCCAAGCTGACCGCTGGAGTTAATAATCACTCCGACCCCGCTCGCTACTGTTTTACCCGAGATCCCGGCGATAAATGTTGCTGTCGCAGGCGGAGACTTTCCAATGCGGATCACCCCGGTATCCCCCGCCACACCAAGATTACCGATGTCGATGTTGCTGCTGCCAGCGGTGATATTCACTCCTGCTTTAGCGCCTAAGGCGATGTTTGACGAGCCGGTAGAATTGTTGGAGAGCGCCTGGTAACCATCGGCTGTGTTGGAGCCGCCAGTTGTGTTGTTCAGAAGCGAACCTTGGCCGTTAGCTGTGTTGTTGAACGCGGTTGTATTGCTCTTGAGCGCATTAAAACCGGTGGCCGTGTTTCCTTGGCCCGTTTGATTGCTAAAGAGTGCATTGACGCCGTTGGCCGTGTTTCCTTGGCCCGTTTGATTGCTAGAGAGTGCACTGAAACCGGTGGCTGTGTTGTTGTTGCCGGTGGTGTTGTTGAAGAGTGCACCCGCGCCGCTGGCCGTGTTTTCTTGGCCCTTTGTGTTGTTTAAAAGCGCTTGACCACCGTTAGCCGTGTTGTAGTCGCCGGTCGTGTTGTTCTGGAGCGAACCCTGACCGCTGGCAGTGTTATTGAATCCGTTTGTGTTGCTAAAGAGCGCACTCGCACCGATGGCCGTGTTGCCGCTCCCAACGTTGTTAAAGAGCGCAAAAGCACCGTTAGCGGTATTATCATTTGAGGGGACATTGCCTTCGCAACAAACTCCGTTGCTAGCGAGCGCACTCGCACCGGTGGCCGTGTTGTTGCCGCCAACCGTGTTGTTAAAGAGCGCTTGAGAACCGACGGCCGTATTATTGCCGCCGATGTCGTTTCTT
>Ga0193750_1000182_pt1 | contig 18280 bp, 38 predicted proteins | sample L1c1metaG_FD_160569 | JGI IMG/M metagenome (GOLD analysis project Ga0193750, IMG submission 160569) | Soil microbial communities from a riparian zone of the East river system, Colorado, United States - L1c1 | ecosystem: Environmental > Terrestrial > Soil > Riparian zone | place: USA: East River... | reverse complement strand
AAAATTGTGCTATATTCCTACATTGCCAGAAATAGATTTTTCTGGTTTCTTTTGACAATTTAGCTAGATGAGTCGCGGGAAAGCCTGCTTCATGCTCTAGACGTAGTTTCCCGCTGTATGACAGCAAACAAACGCCACAATTGCAACGTGGCAATTACGCTTGCGTTGCGATAAAACTACCCACCGAAAACCTATGGTTTTCCGTGTCGTGGCGTTTGTTAAACTGCCATATGGCAACAGAAACAAAAGAAAAAACAGAGTCCACAGTGGAAGCAAGCGCAAAATGCGTTGCGTTGATTCAACGAATTGACAAAAACAGCGCGGAAGGCGCAAGCTTGAAGATTCAACTTTCGCAAGTTGCGATTGCTGAAGCTTCCCGATGTGGTTACGACGAAAACGAAACGCGGAAAATGCTCGCGCTGTCTTGGCGTGAGGCACGCGGTTTCAAATCTTCGGACGAAACGTTACAAGCTTCGTTCGATCAAATGAGCCGTCCGGATGTTTCCAAGATCATGCGCCTAGCGTATCCCGTAACGGATGCGACTATTGACGGAAAGACCGTCAAACCTGCTTCAGAATTGAAACAGGCTATTTCTCATAACGAGAAAGCAGGTTCATCGCGTAGCCGTATTGGTGAAAACAAACTGCTGGAGATTGCGCGCGGTAACTTGTCTTTCGCTGATGCGAAAGCAGGAAAAGCAAAAGTTCGCGCAGCGAGAACGTCTGGCCCCGTAACGGGTTCAGGTGCTCCGCCAGCATCCGAGCAATTCCACAATGCGGTTGCTGGTTTGATTGGACAATATAAAGTCCTATCGATTGCGGAGATCGAAAAGATTTTCGCGCAGATTGTCGCGGAAAGACAAGCGCCAGCAGTAGCGAAAGCAGCGTAAGCAGCGGGAAAACAGCGAGCAGGCTAGGCGAAAGTCTAGCCTGCTCCTATTTTCTCACGATTGCGAGCATTCTCAAGAGAGAAAGCAGTCAGGATAAATACCCACCGATGAAGATAACAAAAACAAACGCGACAACTATTAATCGCGCTTTGAATTGGTCTGCATTAATTACTAGATCAAGCGTGCCTATCAGCGCGCGTGCATCTCTTATTAAGACGTTCAAGATTTGCTGGCCCCAAGAGGTTCAGTTCTTATCAGAATTAGTCGCTATGCGTGCCCGTTCACAGTTAAACCAATAATTGCCACGTTGCAACTAAACTATGTCAACATACATCAAATTCAATCGACCGATGAGCATGAAAAAGCTTCTCGGTTCAGTAGAATGCGTAGGTTGGAAACTATCTAAAATGGACGATGGTTCACCCGCCTTACAGAAAACTTGCTACGTTGCTATTGAGCAAAACAAACGCGGTCAAGTTATAGGCATTACGCGCTATGGCGCGAATGATTGCGAATCTCTATATTATCTAGGAGATGTCGCATGAAGTCACACATACTATCAATGATGGTGGGTTCTATCCTCACCATCTTAGTCATAAACTTTTGGCCTGAACCACCAGAAGATCGAACCGCACCCGTAACGCATTTACTTTCGCCAGAATGCGATTCAGGCATTATACATAAACCCTATGCGCGAAAGCTTAGAATTATATGAGCGAAGAACCTATTATTGAACATGGCATTCCTATACCTGAAGAAAAACACGCAACCGGAATTACTCATATTATTGCACAAATGGCAGTAGGGGATTCAATAGTTGTCAACTACGCAAAAGCGCAAGGCATTGCGTCTATAGCGCAACGGCAAGGCTACAAGACCACTAAGCGCAAAATCAAAGCTGGTTGGTATCGAGTTTGGCGTATTGAATAGTCAGTTGCAACGTCGCAACTTTATTTAATCACACTAAACATTTAATTGGCCCGGTGGCATGATTTATGCTATCGGGCCTTTTTCATTACTACGTTCTGTTAGGGGTTAGACCATACCTATAAAGTGAATAGAATAGAATTATATTATTATATTATATATATTTATTTATTATATCTGGTATCTGGTAGAGTTTATATGACCCCTCTTGACCCCCTAGCAAATCACAATAACGAACTCGCGCACAGCATATTTCGTGCCACAATGAAAAAAATCTACGCCAAATCGAATTTTATTCTTGACTTTGGCGCAAGAATTTGCTATAATAGAGGTATGAAAGAAATAGAAATGCCCACAGATATACAACCACCTAGTCAGCTAACTGAAGTTGCAACGTTGCAATCCAGTTTCATTAAGAAACCTTGTAAATACTGCCACGTTAAATTCGACCCTCGCGGTTTACCACAGCACGAGCGCACACACGAGCGCGCTACACGCGCGAGCGCGCGACTAAATAAAAAACGCGCACCCGCACGCGATCACGCGCGCGTAGCGCGTAACGCGAAAGCCCGCCGCATGTATCATGTTAAACAGCGTGCCAAAAGGATTCTGATTAATCAACGCAATCACCACGAAGAAGTTGCAACGTTGCAATTGCCTGATAACGCTAGAGCCGTTAGACTGGCAATGCTATATCTAATCAAGAAAGACACTGACAATGCCACTAACTAAAAAGCAGGTTCGACAGCCGGGAAAGATCAACTACGCAATTAACTCCAAGAATTTTCTTTGCTTGGTCTTAGGTGCAAAATGTAGATCAAACGCATGTATAACTCGCAAGACGAATCTGTCGGATGGACAAATCCATTATCGGCTGAAGCAAAATAACATTCGACGTATGGATATACGCAATGGTTATGGTGAATTCGCACGCATCGTAGATGAAGCCGCTACACCATTTCTTGAAACTTATCTTGTCGAAGTATTAGAGAGGATGTTATGAAGTTATTAATTGCTACGTTGCAACTATTAGTTGTAACCGTTCATGCGCAACTTCAGATTGCTCCTATTGTTTCAACTTATCCAACTGGTTATGTCAATCTCGTAACCGGCCAAGTGAGTTACACAGCTATAGCCATCCCAAACCCAACTCCACCACTACAATTAACTCCTGCTATGCAAGAATTATTAAAAACCTTACAGCATGACAAACTTCAACAGATCAAATAATCCTCATCTCATTACATCAACGCAAGCAGTAGCTGAAGCTGGCTATCCTAGCGTTGAGGAATATCTTGCTGAACAAGGTTTAGATTCAGTTATCATTGCGTGCTGCGATGAAGGCTGCGAAATTGAACCCGATGGATATTGCGAGCATGGTTGTCCATCAGTTATCGTTGCAAAAGGTTTAATATGAAACGTGACATCGATATTATTGTTGAAGCTTTGCACTATGTTGCAACTAATGCAGCATACGACACCAAAGGTCCAGATTTGCTTTGGAAATTGCATAACGAAATTCAGCGAATTCAAGATCGAGAAGATGCGATGGAAAAATTTAGCCATGAACAGGCTATGAGAGAAATACAAAACGATTGAAAACATCAATTGAACTTAATGATCGAGAGCGTGCAATTGTGCAAGATGCATTAGTTGCAGAACGTCTAAGAATTGTCCACAAACGCAGTGGAACCAAAATAGAATTCATTCGTAACAAATACGAAGAAGAAATTCTTATTATGAACGTTGTTATTGCAAAATTGCAACGTTGCAATGTCAGTAAAAACCAAACCAAACAATGAGTAAAATGAAAGTAATACTAGCTGTGACAGCAGCGGCAATCTGTCTAACTGCTCATGCAGATGTAATCGTGAAACAATGGCAATGTTCATGGTTGCCTGCACCAGCAGACCACAGTGGAAATTATTGGGTGGTAATTCAAGTCCTACCCAATCCTTATACTACCGGCGAGATTTACGTTGATTTAAACGGCAATCCCATCGGTAATGTGCCGGGCAAAGACTTGCATGGTATAGAACAAGCGTTGCCACCTGCTACAAACTAAGATGAAACTACTCTTAACTATAATAGCAATTGCAACGTTGCAATTAAATGCTAATGCTTATATCTTTACCTGTAACGGTCATATCAGAACTGATTATGGAGATACTCACTACATCCATTACAATCTTAGTCTGGATGGACGAACAAGAGTATCTGCTGAATGGCACCATTGGACGGTCGGCCATTTCGGGCCATTCCCGCTATCACCTTATCCGCAAATACACAATGATGTAATTGTTTATACGTGGATAACTGGAAAAGGTTATGTGCCATACCAAACTCTAAATAATCCATTTGTTAACGGCAGCATTTTCTTCGGTGGCCCTAATGGTCCCGTTGGACCTGCTGGTCAAGGTGTGTTTCAGTTAAGTCCAGCTACTGGCAATAATGCAGGAGTGACCCCATCACCTATGCCGACAAAAAATCAATAATTACTTGGGGCAGGGGCAGGGTAGTGCGTAGTCAAACGGCTACCCTGCTTTTTGGTGGAGAAATCTCCACCCTTTGTAAATTAATAATTTGACAAAGCGCCAAACTCATGTTATATTATTAATATAATGACAATACCAGCCTTATCCGATCGAGAACTTCAGTGTGTTCGTGTTTCGTTAGAGCTTTTGCGTAGCGTCAAGCAACAGCAAGTTTCCGAAAATAAAATTAAAGCTCCGGTTAATGAATTTGATTTGTTAGATTCTCGCCACACGCTAATGCACACGCTCACCGCATTAGCTAAGTTCACACAGACACCCATCTCTCATTTCGAAAATCCAAATCCGTCTCAAACGCCCGAAACGGAATAGTTGCAACGTTGCAATTGTGGACATCGAGGAATTCAGGCGGCATGTTGCTGCGACTGAGCTATCCAAGATAATAAACACTTTACATGACTCTCGCCGTTCATTGGTTAAAGCGACCGAAAGGATTAAAACGCTCGGACGCACGAATCCACTCACAGAAGCTATCGAAACAAACATCGATGCACTCATGGCCGGTTTATTGGAAACTATTTCGATGTCCGCTGCCGCCCAATATGCTTTTCGACAAGCTATGCTTGAACCAGACTCACGTCCACTTCAACGTCTCGGTTCAACTCAGGTCCGTGCTACTAGGTTTCAACGCGCACTCATGCGAGAAGGTTATCAGTTTCCATCTACATTACCTAAATATATCCCAACCAAGCAGGACGAACGCACACCCCACATTATTCCTTTTACGTTAAAAGCAAAACCTTACAATCGACGACGAGGAAAGAAACACATGCCCTTATGAAAATCAAAGCCTTAGATGGCGACCAAGCTGATTTAGTTGTTCTAAATCATAAACGTTCCGATGGAATGTGTGAGGTTGCTATCATTCTAAATTCACTGGAAGTTAAAGTGGAAAACGCGCGACCACTGCTTGGCGACGTTTACAACGTTCACAAGCGCCATCTTTACACTCCTAACTTTCGCAAATCAAAACCCCGTAAAATCCCATTCATGGACCCACTTAACCGAATGAAATGTGATGCCTACGATTTAGTTGCAACGTTGCAATGACACAGGCACAATCAGATGCAATCGATCAAATTCGGCATTTGGTCAGAGAACATTTCGAAGCTGGTGTTATCGCATTAACTGCCGAAGTAGAAGAAAGCGATACTCACGATTCAACCGAGATAGTTTGGCATGGTGGATATGCACGCGCCACTGGACTTTGCCGTATAGCTGAAAAACGAATTAGAAAATCAGGAAAGAAAAAGAAACGTGATTAGACTTCTCGAACCTTATCTGAACCAATCTGCTTCTCGACTCGCTCTAATACTGACCCTAGTGCTGCTAGTGCCGAGAAGTCAATTGACGGCGGCCGTTCGGAAGAACTTTTCTCTAAGGCGATACCACTGTCAATCATCACTTTAACACCCATCAATGCTTGCCCCGGCGGAATCATATTTATCCTCTCCATTGCATAGGTATTTAACGCAATAGCATTTTCAAAACATTGAGCTTTCAACGCTTTCTTCATTCCATCAACTGAACCATACTTTCGAATCAATGCATCCCGAACGTATCCATCGCGTAATGCATATTTGGTCTCTAAATCTTTGGCAGTTGCACCATCAGCAACTTCTGCAACAATTTTCTCCTGAATCAAAGCAGGCACATGATGATTTTTGTTCATCTCTGCCTCGGGTTTGGCAGCGCGCAGCATCGACTTCCATGCCCCCGGTCTAGCTTCACTTTCTGGTATCTTACTCATATTAAAATCCTTACCTAACACACTTTTTAGTTTACGATTATGCTTCATTGTGCTATTATATAACCTACACCCTAATCTATGCCTGTGCAAGAAAAAAATCTATATCAGCAACCTTACGCGCTAGGCGACTATCTTGTCGTCCCCGCGCAAACGTTATCGCGTGAGGGTATTGTGCGTCTTATTAAAGATTTAGAAACGCAGCTTAATTGCAACGTTGCAACTGCTGCCAACAATGCTGGTTATCTTACAAACTTCTTTGATTCTTGCTACCAAGACCCGAAAGCACAGACGATTGAGATTACAAAAGAAATAATCCAAGACCTTCAACATCTGCGTGTTCTTAGTTCTTTTACTGAAACCGTATTAGCTTTGATTGAGTTTTATTCTGATTCCGATAAGTTAAACCTTATCCTGTTGCCTTCATGTTTTGAGATGACTGCTAGTGAAGCGTTTATCAAATATCCTGCGCAGAAAGCGCAAGACCTGCGTCATCGGCAGTCTTACTTCCAATCTATCAAGATTGTATTTGATTCAACAACTTCTCGACTTGGAATTTTTTGTAATCGTGAACCAATCAAATCCCCAACTTCAACTTTTCTTGGCACTTTATATAACCATCTAAAGCTTAGTCGAATTACTGCCGTTTCTAATACTGATCTTCCGAAAACTTATCAAGTTAATCGGTCGTTGCTAAAACAACATCTCAAACGAAAGTTTCCAGATGATGAGATTCGTTTGTTAACTGGACCGGGGAGTAGTGTAATTATTTCACTTTTTAGTAAAAATTCTTCTTGACTTATACCATAGCCTGTGTTAGTATAACGTATAACCAAAAGCATCGCTTGTAGCCAGCCACAAAACGGTTGCAACGTTGCAAAAACCAAAACAAAGCAAAAAACAGAAAAACAAATATGGCAAAAACAGCAACATCAGCAACCGGAGCAGTCGCCGGAACCGGAACCGGGACCGAAACTAAAACCAAGACTGCACCAAAGGTTGAAGTAACCGTCCATCCTAAACTAAAGGAACTTTTCCAGAAACAGGATGCGGCGGCAGAAAAAGCAGCCAGTTATCTGGTTGAAGCGGGTGAGTTAATCATCCGTGACAATATCAGCAATCCGGTTCTTATCAAGACCATCATGGAAGCGAGAGGAATCACCGAAGCTTCTGCGAAGTCGCAGGCCAGCCGCTTGCGTGCTCTCTTGAAAGATACCGATTCCTTCGAGGCTCTGAAGAAGGGCGAAGTAACGATTCGCGCTGCGGTCAAAACCGCGCAGACTCGTCGGCAGGCTACGCCTGTCAGTAACCAAAAGGCATTCGATAATGCTTTGAACCGTTTTATCCCTGCGGCCAAGGCGCTCGGACAAGACAAGCGAACCATCCTAGCTACCGTTGAGGCGGCATTGGATAAAGCACAAGTAAAATAAACCAGTTTCCCTGCTAATTGCGTGCAGGGGTGTTTGGGGGCGCGGCAGCTAGGTTGCGATGGCCTAGCTGCCAATCCCATAATGAAAGGAAAAGGAAATATGAAACAAATAAAAAGTTGCAACGTTGCAATTGTATTGTTAGTGGCACTGTTTATTGCTAGTTGCTCAACGTTAACACCGGGGTCAGACCCGATTATCGTTCGTGCGCAGCAAAACATTCAACAGGCAAAAACCACAATGAATGCTTTTGTGACGTTGGAAGATCAATACACTGCGAAGTTGAAATCGATCAACCCTAATATTCACAAAGCTGCGGAAAGTATTAGGGCGCATGGTCAGCAGTGGTTGACCGATGGATTCAATGCCATCGAGATTTATCGCACGACAAAAGACCAATCAGCACTTAATCAGGCGCTGGCGGTCTTGGCTCAAGCGGTAAGTGACAGTCAGAAATACATCAACCAAGCGAAAGCAGAAGGAGTAACATCACCATGAGCGAATCTGCAACATCCTCAATCGCAACTGCCATCGGAGCGGTTGCTTCACTAATCCCATACGTCGGTCAAGTGGCGGCACTTGCTCCAGCAGTTGTGACCCTCACACAATTCATCACAGATACCATCCACAACTATCACTCACAAGGTGAAATGACAGATGAAGAAAGGGCAGCGTTCCTTCAAGATGTAGCAAATCTGAAGCAAAACCCTGCATGGCAAACTGATGCAGAACGAGCGGCTGCGGGGAACCCGCGATCTGACACTTGATGTCACAAGTTGGAAGGCAGAGCCGGGGTGGTTGATTCTTCTTCCATCCCGCCTCTCCGATCGAATTGGTGAGATTATACTTCCTGAGTCATATACCAAAAAGCGCAACTCTGGTATTTGTATCCAAGAAAATGTCGTCCCCAAAACGTATCTCGATAAAGAATGTTTCTTTCCAACTCACAGCGAATACCAGATTATAGATACTGATACTGGATACATGCTCTATATTGTGGAAGCAAACAAAGTTATCCTAACTCGTGACCCGCCAGAAGATGTTTTGGCCGCCTCAAGAGAGAGGCCGGGGGATAACTTAGCTTTTCACACGTTAGAAAGGTCCGCATGACGAAACGATTTTGCGATCTTTGCCAAAAGGAAATGTCACCTAAAGATGATGTGCCATTTATCCGGCATATTAACACGGTAGTAGTTTCTCTTATCGTAACAAACGAACACCTTCATGCCATCAATGACGTTTGCAATGATTGCAAAGTGTCCGTGGTTACTGAAGGTGCAGAAGGCATTCCGAAGAAAGAAGTTGCAACGTTGCAATCGCCAATCAAAACGCCCCCGATAGTAGAACATCATTCTCCTATTCAAGTTTTTCGAGCAGCGGAACCACCGCAATTCGAACCGTCAGCGCCAGCCAAAACAGCCACACCAACCGACGCCTCATCGAGTGATGAACGCGCACAACCAAGGGAACAAAATGTTCCATGAACATGACAGATGGTTACTTAGAACTATCCATCTAAAACTAGATATAATCATAAAGACTATGGCAAACGATAGACAAGCCTTAGATGATGCTCTTGCCCAACAGCGGCAAGACATCGCAGATGCAGCACAGCGTGTCACAGATGCGTTAGCTGCTATGCAAACAAAGATCGACGCCGGTCAGGACTTCTCTGCCGAGCTAGCGACAGTTAACGAGTTACATAATGCACTGCAAGCGATTGCGGCTGCTCCTGTTACAACAGGAACGCCAACAGGTGCAGGTGCTAGTAATGCAGGTGCCGCAGGCACAACCGTTGCAGGTCCAGCAGAACACGCGGCGATTGTAAAAGCAGGGGGTGAAGTAGTGGAAAACGAAGCTTTTCCCGGTCATGCCGGATCAGCTACAGTGCCACAGATTACACCACCACCGCCAGACCAACCACCGGCGGAAACACCACCGGCGGAAGAACCAACCAACCCAAGTTAGCCTTAACCAATTGTAATGCGCCGAAAGGTTCTCCCACGCTCGCAGTCACCGAGTAGGCGCATTACGCTCTCAACCTTATGCCACTAAAATCAGGTTCAAGTCAAAAGACAATATCAAGTAATATAAAGGAACTTCACAAAGGTCCAAACTACGCGAAAACCGCAGCAAAGCATGGAAAAGCCACGGCTGACAAGCAAGCAATAGCCATAGCCGAAAAGAAAGCGGGAAAATAAGTTGCAACGTTGCAATTACCGTGGGATACAAACATCATACATTAATTCCGCATGATTGTCGGCATTGCGGGAAACCATTAGTCAGAAAACAATTCAAAAACCAGAAAGAAGCTACTGCTGCATTTAATATACGAAAATTCTGTGACCAACTTTGCTTTGGTTTATGGGAAAAAGGTAAACCTAAACATGTTCAAAAATATAAACATCCCCCTTCTTCTCCTGAGCCAGCGAAAATTATCCCTATCCCAATTCCTACAGTTCTTGCGCTCCCCGCGCCTGCTCACTCTACTATAGACCTAAGCCAATCCACCGTTGACCCATTCCACTTTTTGTTTGTAATTTCTCGTGTAGCTTTTAAACTTCATCCATCAGATCACAGTAGTTACCTCGAAAACTTAGCAATCCAATTAAAAATATCCAATGAAGATAAAGAACATATATTTGCTATGGCTAATAAGTATAATTTGCAACGTTGCAACGATCAGTTGCTCGACGACGAACGCATTCGACATCAGAAAGAAAAAGCATCCAAGTCCTTCGCCATCACCTACGGTGACTGCAACCCCGACGATAACACCAACTCCGAGTTCAACCCCAACACCGACGCCAACCCCGCTCCCACTCACGCCGACACCCACGCCGACAGCAACCGCACCCACGCCAACACCTAATGAAACGATTACGCCCACACCCACGCCAAATCCCACCCCAACAGAAAGTCCGATTCCAACTCCGACTCCTACAGATACCCCAACTCCGACTCCTAGCCCAACCGATACTCCTACTGCGACTCCGACTGCAACTCCAACGCCTAGTCCGACGCCCACCCCTGCCCCGACACCTTCGATCATCGGCGCAAGCTACAGTGGTGGAACAATAGTTAATGGTTCAATTTTCACGCAGAACAAAAGCTATACGCTTACTGTTCAAGCTGATTCATTAACGAAAGCAGTAATCTTCAAGCGAGACACTACTCTTGTAGCTACAGATACCGCATTACCTTATGCGGTTGGTTGGACACCTTCAGTTATAGGTAATCATACTTGGACTTTCACTCCAAGAAATGCAACGTTGCAACTTGGCGTTCCTCTTGTTTTAACTGTTAAAGTAGTAGCACCACCACCAACACCAACACCATCACCATGCCCAAGTCCGACACCTTCCCCATCGCCATCTCCCACGCCAACCTCATCGCCCACGCCTTCTATTACACCTACGGTAACGCCAACTCCATCGCCATCGCCATCTACGTCACCCACGCCTACGCCAAGCCCATCGGTTACGCCAATCCCAATAAAGCCGGTAACGTTATCTTGGACCCGCTCCACAAGTGAACCGAATATCGATGGCTATAAAGTTTTGTATTATTCAAATACTCCTGTAGTGGCAGCAGATGCACAGAAGAATACTACAATAACTTTGCAGTTACCATTTGATCTAGCGAATCCTACGCATCTTACTGCTGTTGCGTATCAGGGTGCGAATACGAGTGTGCCATCTAACGAAGTTATCTGGCCGACACCCACCCCTAGTCCCACTCCGTAAAAAATCTCGGACGGTTCGAATTTTGTTCTTGACATTTACACTGATATATGTTATACTATAGGTAGAATGAGAGAAGTATGCACATTGCAATTCTATGGATGGGGTGGGCCTACGGAATTATCATGGGTGGTCTGCCCTATCCATAGAGTTGCAACGTTGCAATTAAACACTAAAGTTAGAACCCACCGAAATGAGAAAGAAACCAATAATGTCACAGGACTTAGAAGAACAAGTTCTAAATGCTGTGATGAAATACAAGAAGCGCCAACTTTGGAAAAAGTGGGGCTTAGAACGCTTGCGCAAGCAAGGTATCGCAATCCTGCTCATCGGACCACCGGGAGTCGGAAAGACAGTAATAGCCGAATGGCTTGCAATCAAGATTCGCGGTAAAGGAATCAAAGAAGTTTCCTTCGCAGAATTTGGTTCACATATCCCCGGCGAAAACGCTCGCCAGATTCGTAAGGTATTTAAAGATGCCGCCGAAAATGGTGAGATGACCGTTTACTTAGACGAATGTGATGCGGTCTTATGGGATAGAGCTATGGCTGGCTCAACTGCAATGTGGATGTTAGAAGTTATCGATGAGCTTCTAGTCCAAATTGGAAAGTATCCCGGCTTAGTTATCCTATCGACTAACAAACCGGAAATCCTCGATGAAGCATTAGACCGCAGGTTGATGGCAACCATCACTGTAACCGTCCCGGCTTTGCCTGAACGGTATAAGCTATGGAAAGATAAAATGCCAGACGAGTATCCGCTCAAGCTGTCACTAGCTCAATTGGATAAACTGGCAAGCTTAGTTCTGACCGGGGCTGAAGTGGAGAATGTCATAATCGAAGCTAGTTCAGATGCTCTACGTCAAGACCGTCTGCCATCATTTGAAATGCTGTATCAAACTGCAATGAACACAGCACAGCGTAGGCTAGAGCGCGGTCAAAACAAAGTTGCAACGTTGCAATTTAGGGGGTCCGAATGACATTACAAGAACTAAGAGCGAAGTATCCAAATTGGGAAATCGATGAGCCTCATTTTTGTGAGGAACGCGAGGGAAGTATGGCAGGAGAAGTTGGATGGGATGCACATTGGAGACAATTTGCAGGACCAAGGGGTGCTTCAAGTCGATATACCGTTACTGCGTTTTCTTCTCAAACTGAAGGGGAAGTTAAATGCTTAGAAGATATGGCGATAAAGTTAACATTTAAAGATGCAGCTTGGAAGGCGGAAATGTGAGTAACTGTATTTGTAAAGCTGGATATAAAATGTCGTGTCCGGTTCATGGATTGAAAGAGGAACGTATGAAGTTATTTAGCGAAGGACAAATCGTTATCGATATATTCGATGAAAGCAAAACGGAATGGATCGTGTGGGAGCAAAAAGGCAAATTCGTTTTAGTCTATATTCCTATAGGAGCAATTTGTATTAAACCTGCCGATCATCTTTATGTAGTTAAGATGGATTAACCTATGGAACCAAGCGATAAACACCCAAACTTAGAGAAAGATTTGACCCGCGTATTTGGATTTAGCAGACGCGCAGTAATTGAATCTAATAAATGCGCACCGTTTCCAGCAGGTTGTGGTGGAGATGCTACAGAGTTTCGTGATGAATTATCACGTAAAGAGTATAGCATATCTGGACTCTGCCAAAAATGCCAAGACACTGTATTCGGTGAATGAAGAAACGAAAATCTACAGGCAGGCGTATAGGTTACAAGCGCCGACCTAAGCGACAGAAAACTTATGCAGAAGTTTGTGAACTTCAAAGCAACGAGTTTTGGCTTTCTGAAGATACTGGAATTGTTTTATATTTTGAAGATACAATGGTAGGTCAACAAATATATCTCGGTGAACTTCTTGCAAAGTTTTATCGAATCAACGAAGATCAGCCCCCTCTGGTTTTTCAATTCATGGAGAATACAAATGCGCCTTTTCCTGAGAAAACTTGGTATGCAATTATGCGTGGAAATTTCTTTATTGAAATCATTGAAGGGCACAGAAAAGAAGGACCGCATCAAACCAAGCTCTGGTTCCAAACCTTCACCGATAGAAAATCCCACTGGATTGCATCGTTGCAACTTATCGTGTTTTACTTCAATGAAACGCAAGTTCGAGAGGCGTTATTAAAAGCCATAGCAGAGAAAGAGTTTTACATGATACCAGAGAATCGAGACAGAGCAATCATACCATGACCAAACGATTACTAGCAGTTATATTTTTTCCTATATGGTTTCCAATTGTTGTAATTGGTGGTGTAATAGTAATTGCTATCATATTTATACTTGATTCAATTGTTCAGTGTTATAATTATATTCGATATGGCACTGAACCTTTTACTCCTTGGTCATAGATTTTTCGGTGGGTCGAAAACGAGACCGAGCAACCTGCGTCAGTGGTTGCTCCCATTTATGAAACAAATTGCAACGTTGCAACGAAAGAAAACCAAAGCCGAGCTATGGAATGAGATTGGTAATACCTATCCCGTTGACCCTAACTTCCTGTGGGTGACTCAAGAGGGAGAGATTACTTTTCCTAAAGCTATGTCAACGTGGCATCTGTTTAACTCACTTCGAATGATTTGGAATCATACAGTTGCGCCACAGTATCGGCTTATACCATACAAACCATATACCGGAATCGATCGATGGCCGCAAGGTATGCGTCGGAAAGCAATCCGTAATCTCTTTAACGAATTGATGAATCGGCCAGATGTCAATAGCAAAATGCAATATGAACTGGCTACAATCGAACAACATGTTAGGCACTACTCCAAGAAATTATTACCATCTGTCTAAATAATTCTTGACGTAAGCCTGATACTATGTTATATTACTTGTGATGGTTGACCTCTATCCACAGCAAGAAACGGCAATCCAAAAGATGTCGATTCAAGGTGGTGGTGTGACTTGGATGCGAGTGGGAACTGGTAAAACTCGCGTGGGTCTCGTCACGGCTGATGCGATCACAAATGCTCGCGTGATTCCGGTTATAGCTCGTCGTGCTGCATTCGATGATTGGCGATATGAAATTGCAACGTTGCAACTTCCCTATGCTGTAATGGAAGTCGAGCATGTTCCGATGGGCGCATCATTTAAAGAACCAACAATTGTCCTTGTCAGTGAAGGAATGTTACTAAATAGCGCGATAACTGGAGTCTTGTATAGCCTTCGGGAATCAAATCAGATAGGAGCGTTCATCATTGACGAGGGCTATTTATTTAAAAATCCAAGCACAGACAAACATAAATCCCTGCAACAGATTCGAGAGGGTGTGCCATCAGTTGTTCTGTCTGGTTCAATAATGACCGCTCGTGATCTAGTGGACATTTATGGACAAGTTGCCATTTCGGGTCAAGGGAAAAGGCTAGCTAAAGGTCTCTCTCATTTTCGCGAACAATTCCAAACAGGAATGAATTCTTATGGACATGCTGAATGGTATCCGAAACCCGGCTCATATAATGCCATCATGCAGAAGATCGAACCGTTTACCTATATCTTCATGCCGAAGAAAAGTGAACGTAAGATTGTGGAATCTATACTTAAAGTGCATCCTTCTAAAGAACAATTGGATTATCTCAAGGAACTTAAAGAAACTGCGGCGATTGAGGGAAAATTTGAACTCAATAACATGGCAGCGATCGTTATTAAAGCGCAACAGATTTCGGATGGGTGGATTCAGCACGAAAATGGGGACATTACTTTCATTAATGCGCCAAAGCTGGAAAGATGTCAAGCGTTGGTTGCGGAGATAGTAGGTGCTGGCGAAAGAGTTGTAGTATGGTGTGCATTTCGAGCAGATATAGATAGGCTTTATCCATATCTTAGACAAGTAGCAGAAGTTGCAATGTTGCAATCGGCAACTCCATTCGATCTGAAACGATGGGAGTCGGGCAAACCCCGTATCTGTATAGCTACAGAGGCTAGCGGTTCTTCGATTAATCATTTTGCTCAAGTGCCGTATGGTATCTATTTCTCGCAAGATTGGAAATGGTTATCGATGCAACAAAGCCAAGGTCGGCACGATAGGCGATCATCTCTGCATGATACTTGCTTCTTTAGTTATCTTCATACTGACAAATCTCTCGATTCCAAAGTTCATTACACTGTTAAAGCTTCTGCATCTAGCGAACGTGGATTCATTAATCAACTAGATGCATGGCAATGGATTAACGCATAATGTTTACTGAAGGAATTACATTTCGACCGCGCAACGGTCTCTCCGCTGAATGCTACTGGCGCGTTAGAAAATGGTGCGATGATAATGGATTTTCATTGTCGGACGTTCTGAATGCGTTAATGCCGCCAGTCGCTTACTATTTAGAAAATCATTGTATTATTGATGACCAACGTCAAATGGCGATGGTTGAATTAAATGTTGGTGAATTGCCAATCTATCATTGTATCAGTGGTAGAGTTTATCCCCTCAGAAAAGATACACAGGGCAACCGCTCCGTAATAGATACTGAAAAAATTCAGGAAGCTATTAATTATTGGAAGTTGCGGAACGAACATCAACCTAACGTTTTAGATTTACAGTTGCTGGATGCTGCTCAACAATGACTTAATCCCTGCTCGCACGCTTTCCGATGGCTTCACTCAGTCTGAATTGAGTGAAATGGGACGTTGCGCTCAGAAGTGGAACTGGAGATATAATCATCGGCTTGAAAAAGCTGGCATGATTCAATTTCCATTTCTAGTTGGTGACGTATGGCACGATGCTATGGAGCAATTCTATGCTACCAAGGGCGAGAGAGTATCAGTTGCAACGTTGCAATTTCCTGAAGCTGCCATACCTAGCGTGCAGGACATAATAGATCGCGACTATTGGAATCATGTTCTGCCTAAGATGTTTGAAGCTTATCGTTCTTACTATCGTGGCGATCATTTGAAGTGGAAGATAGTTTCAATTGAAGAAGAACTCGACATTGAATATCGTGGCTTCCGACTTCGTGGAAAGATTGATCTAACTATTGATGAGCCAAATGGTCGCTTCACTCTCGACCATAAAACCACTAGTAGGCTAAACAAAGATATTGTAGCTGGTTGGGATTTTCGATTTCAGTTTTTGTTTTATCTATGGTTGAAATCCAAAGCGTATCCAAAGCAAAAGTTTAAAGGTTATTATACTAATGCCACCAAGAAACCAGAGTTGAGAGTTAAGAAAAATGAATCAGTGCCAGAGTTTGCTCACAGAGTATTTGAAGATATGGTTCAGGAACCAGATAAATACTTCTATCGTGATGCCTTTCCTGTGTCACCTGAAACTCTACAGCATTTCCAAACCACCGTCATTGACCACAAATTAAAAAAGCTTGAAGCAGTTCTTGACCCTAAGACTCCCATCGACCTAGCTAAAGCTATCATCCAAGATAAGAACACAGATGAATGCCAACATTACAATGGGCCACCGTGTCCTTATCTTGACTTATGTCGGCATGGCTTTCAGAAGATGAAATTTCTCTATAGAAAAAAAGAAAACAAACATGAAGAACTAGAAATAGAATAACATGGCATTACTATCAGAAGAAGAAGCAGATAACCTATTACCTCAAGAGACAACCAAAGCAATCACTAATCCGATTCGCCTAAAATATCTTTTGATTGGTCCACCAAAATGGGGCAAAACTACAATGATGTGTTCTGCTCCTGATTCAATACTACTAGCATTCGAGGAAGGACACGCATTCCATGAAACGTATAAAATCATCATCGACTCGTGGGACCGAGGTTACTCGGAAAGAAAAGAAGGATGGGGAAAAGATGAAGATGGAAACATGCACACATCTTTTGTCGAAGCAGTTGAAGCTATTACAAGAGCTTCACGCTTCCAATTTATCGTCATTGACACCGCAGACATGGCGGCTAAGATGTGTCTTGATTACCACTATAAAATCTATGGTGTCAAACATGCGTCGGACGCTGGCGACTATGGGAAAGGGTGGGACTTATGTTTGACTCAACCTTTCAGACAACAAATTGGAGCGTTGATGAAATCTGGTCGTGGTATAGGATTCATTACTCATACGAATATAGTGGAAAAGAAAGTTGGAACATCGACTGTCACAAGAGCGGAAACAACCTTACCATCACAAGTTCAAAAGTTTTTACACACGCAGGCCGACCTCATCATTCACGGGAATTTTGGGAAAAAGCGCAAAGGTCAACTGGAGCGTGATCGAGTTATTTCAATGGATGGCAGTAATGAAATCCTTGCTGGTTCTCGTGTGCGACATGTCCACCTACCTAAGAAGTTTATTGTTGACCCAACTCATCCGTGGGAACAGTGGACATCATTCTTTGGAGATGAGAAAGCTTCGCTAAAAGCAGAAAAAGAATATCAAGATTTAGTTATCGGTGGTAAAGAAGAAGATCAAGTTCTAGCTGCTGAAACAGAAGTGGCTACAATTTCTGAGCCGGCCAGTGAGCCGGATAAGAAACCGGGCCGCAACACCGGCGCAACTAGGCGGGTAAAACAGCCACTGCCTGCTTAGTTGCAACGTTGCAATAAACAAACAAACAAGAAAGAACAAAATGCCAGTATCAAGATCAAAACAGACAGAATCAAAAGCAGGCACTAAAGCAAAATCAACAGCAACAGAGGCGCAGGATGCCCCACCTACCAAAAGTAGAGCAGCAGCATTCGATTCAGTTAAACCGCTAGGAGCAGTTGACGCAGGCAAATACGAAGCTATCATTCCAGAGTTCGTGCTGCAAGACCCAAACGAAAAAGGGCAAGCGGCTCGTATCAAATACGAGATTGCATCTGAAGGAGAAATGCAGGGAGAGACAGTCACACAGTTTTATTCTCTCTTTGATGCAGAGGGACAACCCGGTAAAGGCGCAGCTTTCCTCAAGAAAGACTTAGCTGTTATGGGGTATCCCGATTGTTCATTCGACGATCTTGAAACAGTGTTCGGGGAAATCGTCGAGAAACTTCTCGGAGTCGTCATCACAGTTAAGCAGAACGGCCAATGGACTAACGCTTATCTTACCGGA
>Ga0193750_1000181_pt1 | contig 18434 bp, 19 predicted proteins | sample L1c1metaG_FD_160569 | JGI IMG/M metagenome (GOLD analysis project Ga0193750, IMG submission 160569) | Soil microbial communities from a riparian zone of the East river system, Colorado, United States - L1c1 | ecosystem: Environmental > Terrestrial > Soil > Riparian zone | place: USA: East River... | reverse complement strand
GAGCCAACTCACGGGCCAGTCCCACGTTTTGATTCACAGTTTGCGCTGCCTCTTCTAACGATTCGGCGCATTTCGGATTATCAGCACCAATATTTTTCGCGCGAGATTTCAACAGGATAGCCGTCGCAGTCAATTCCTGACAGAGCGTATCATGCAAATCCTGACTTATGCGCTCGCGTTCGCGTTCGGTCACGGCGAGGATTTCGCGCTCGAGTGCCTCCCGCCGTTCGATCTCGCTTTTGAGAGCCGCGTTTATCTCGGCCAATTCCGCTGTCCGGTCGGCGACCCTCTGTTCGAGTTCGGCATGAGCGCGTCGCAAAGCCTCTGATGCTTCATGTTGTTCCGACGCATCGCGACAGATTTTGGCAAAACCGCGCGTTTCTCTGCTATCAGGATCCTTGAGCGCCAAGAGCAACCCGTCTACAAAAACGCGCGAACCATCGTTGTGCATGTGCCACCGACGATCCACGGCGCAGCCTTTCCGCCGAGCGGTGCCAAATTCCTCTTCCACCTTACCGGCTTTCCGATCCTCAAGGGTGAAAATGATATCGCCTTTCTTTCCCTCCACCTCCTCGCTGCTCCAGCCGAACAGCTTCTTCGCGCCCCTACTCCAGAATGTAATTAAATTGTCTGCATCGAGGAGCAGCATCGCATACTGCTCTGCCCCCTCGACAAGCAGCCGGAATTGCTCCTCTTGAGAGATCTTTTTGCCGCTGCGGTCTGGATACGGTTTTTCTCGGGCGGCTTTACGTTTTCTCATTGCCATCCTAGAATTATCGCTCACGCGCTCGCAGCGGGCCCTAAGAAACGCTGTTTATCGGTTAATGGTTAGAAGCTGGAGCTGCGAGCTGGGAGGCTGGGAGAGTGGAGGGCATCCGGGTGGCAGCAAGACGCCGTACAACTTACGATGAAGACGATTTGGGCGCGGTGTTTTTCGCCTTTAAATTTTGAGGAGAGAGAAGTCGAAGCTGGGTGCCGGAGGACGACGGAAATCACACGCGACGACTATGTTGCTTCCGCCGGCGATAGCGACGTGTTATGCACGATCCGTGAACAGAAACATCTTCTACATCATCGGAGTCATTGTCGTTATCATCATCGTGCTCAAAGTGCTCCACGTCTTTTAGCTCAAGGGTAGATATAGTTCACGACGCGTAAACGCGCTGTGCGCCTGGCTGGTACTGTCTACAAGTCGGTGTGGTCGTACATCTGTCACTTTCCTCTGTCTGGATTGCTACGGGATCCGAAGACATTTTCTTGCCCTAGACGAACTGAGCTGCGGCGCGCGGGCTACCGCCGCGCATTTGCTAGAAGCCGCACGCTGGACGACGAATGACATGGCATGCGAGCGATGAAGAATGCCTCTAGCGCCGCGCTGGTAGGGATCTGGATGATTTTGCTGACGGCGTTCGTCGTCACGATTCTTTACGTCGGCCGCCAACTGCTTATTCCTCTCGCGCTCGCGGCCATGCTGACCTTCCTGCTTGCACCGCTGATCGGCTACATTGAACGTCGGATCGGACGTATCGCAGCTGTTCTGATCGTCGTGGCGATGCTCTTCGGCGTCTTCGGTGGCGCCGGTTGGCTGTTAACGCGTCAACTGATCGATCTCGCGGCGAAGCTTCCCGATTACCAGACGAACATCGACAACAGATTGAACGCGATCCGACTTCCCACCGGCGGCGCGTTTGGCCGCTTTTCGCGCAGCGTTTCAGAGCTGCAAAAGCAATCACCGGACTCGTTGGAGCCGCCGGCGAATGCGACCGGGCCGGTGCCGGAAACAAAAGCCACTACGGCCCCGCGCTCTCGCAATGTGCCTGCAGCTCAACAGCCGATGCCGGTTCGGATCGTCGAATCGCAAAGCCGTCTTCCGCAAATCCTGCAAACCACCGCGACCGGGTTGCTCGGACCGCTCGGGACGGCCGGTCTCGTTTTTGTCCTCGTCATCTTCATGCTCTTGAAGCGCGAAGACCTGCGCGGACGAATGATTCGCCTGATCGGGCAGGGCCGGATTAGCGCGACCACGCGGGCGATGGACGACGCCGGGAGCCGCGTCGCCCGTTACCTTACGACGCTGCTTCTTGTGAACGTGAGTTTTGGCTTGTGTATTGCGATCGGACTCTACTTCATCGGCGTGCCGAACGCTGCGCTCTGGGGCGCTTTCGCGGCGATCATGCGATTCGTGCCGTACGTGGGAGTATGGATCGCGGCTGCGGTTCCTGTGCTGATTTCGTTTGCAGTTTCCACGAGCTGGCTCAGTCCGCTTCTGACGCTCGGTCTTTTCGTCGTGCTCGAATTGATTAACTTCAACGCGCTCGAGCCGTGGCTCTATGGATCCAGCACCGGCGTCTCGTCCGTCGCGCTGATCATCGCAGCGGTTTTCTGGACGTGGCTTTGGGGACCGATCGGTCTTGTCCTCGCCACCCCGTTGACCGTGTGCGTTGCCGTGATGGGCCGCCACGTGCCGAAGTTGCAATTCTTGAGTGTGCTTATCAGCGAAGAGCAAGCCCTCGCTCCGCACGAGGAATGTTATCACCGACTGCTCGCGTTCGGTTTGGATGAAGCGAACGACCTCGCGGAAGCGTACGTGAAAACAAATTCACTGACTTCTCTTTACGACTCCGTCCTGATCCCAACGGTCACACTCGCGGAAATGGACGCGCAACGCGACGAGCTGGACGCCGAACACCGTTCCGCGATTCATCGCCACATCCACGATCTGATCGAAGATCTCGGCTCGGCCCCGCCGTCGAAGTCGCAGTTGGCAGCGGACAAGCAGGTCGCCGAACACACTCCCTTTCCTCTCTCCGGTCCGACGTGCCGCGTGCTTTGTGCGCCGGCCCGCGCCTACCGTGACGAACTCGCGGGAGCGATGCTCGTGCAGCTGCTTCGGCAACAAGATTTCGATGCCGAGAACGCCTCAGCGGCGCTCAGCAGTGGCGAGCTCCTCGAGATGGCGGCGAAGTCGGATCCTGAAGCGATTTGCATCTCCGTTGTTACGCCCTCCACCCTGATCCATGCCCGCTACCTGAGCGCGAAACTTCGCGCTCAGTTGCCACACGCGAAGATCGTGGTCGGAATTTGGGGCGCGAGCGAAAACATGGCGGGAGCGGGAGAACGGCTGCGTTCTTCCGGTGCGGACGAAGTGGTGGTGTCCCTCGGCGAAGCGCTGGTGCAGCTGGCGAAGTTTTCCGTTTCGCTTGCCGATGAGATGATCCCCGGCGCGATTCCGGATTACGAGGAAAAGCGCCTCGAAGAGCTGGTTCGTTTGCATCTGGCGAATGGCACGCGCGAAGAAGTTTTCGACCGCATCACGAAAAGGCTGGCGCGCATTTTTGAGGTGCCGATTGCGCTTATCACGTTCATCGATCGCGATCACCAGTGGTTTAAGTCGCAAATCGGGCTGCCGGAGGAAATCGCCGAAGCGCAGCAGACGTCCCGTGAGCTCTCGGTGTGCGGTCATGTCATCGGCAACGGCGAAGCACTCGTGGTCGAAGACCTGACTCGCGACCGAAGATTTGCCAATAATCCCTTAATAATGGATCGCGGGTTGCGCTTTTACGCTGGCGTTCCACTGCACAGCAACAACCTTTCCGTCGGCACGCTCTGTATCTTCGATATCAAGCCACGCCGAATGACCGACGGGGAAAAACGCCTGCTGGAAGTTATCGGCGAAGATGTGATGGAGGAAATTAAACGCCGCGATAGTGTGGGTCCGCCGAGCGTGCTGGTAGCCTAAGCGGTGATCACACATGCTGGCCCGGCCGCAATCGCTCGCGATAAATCAATCCTCAGCGAACGAATCACGGCTGAGTGTCTGAAAAATCTTGGCAAATGAATAAAACGGCGGATAAATGGGCCGACGAAAGTTTAACGCAACCGAAAGAAACATCTATGCTCTGGACTATAATTGTCATCCTAGTCGTGCTCTGGCTTCTGGGCTTTATCGGCCACGTTGGCGGCGCTCTGATTCATCTTCTGCTCGTGATTGCCGTCATCGTGCTCGTTATTCAGCTGATTCAAGGCAGACGAGGGCTCTGAGCGAATCCGTTTTCGCCCCGGCAGTATCAGAAGTGCATCCTCACAATCGGTTTTGCACCCCGAAGACAACTCTTCTTTACGCAGCACTGGTCTGCGCAGCGCCAACAGTGTTTTGGGCGGCATGGATCATGAGGAAACCACTTCTTCCAAACTCAAGACGTGCTCGGTCACGCCCGTTTCCATCGCTGGCATAAGGCCCAGGATTGAAAGCGGCAGAAATTGGGTGCTATTACCGTTTCAATTAATCTATTGGCAGCCTGGCAGCCGGACACGTGCGATCCCATAATTGGAGCAACCAAGGGGGGGAACGAAAATGCGAAGGACACTAAAAAGAACCAAGAGCAAGAAGCAGCAGGGCAGAGTGCGGGATTTGAAGCCCGTGAAGGAGGTGAAGGGTAGTGGCAAGATTGAGCACGCCGTCGAGCACCACGAGACCGCCGTCACCGAAGATGCGAAAGAACTTAAAAAGCTTCGGGAAGAAGTCACACAAATTAAGTCCGACATCGCGCACATCTTAGAGGCATTACAAACTTTAGAGACATGGGTACCAATGTCTCGAACTGAGAAACCGCAGTACGCATGGGCGTATAGCAAATTTGTAGAAATTACGACTCACTTACGGCAAGAGGCCCGTTCCCGGTAGCGCAGGGTCTTTGTTTCTCGACTAACGGATTCGAGTCGTGGTACTCTACGCGACCCTGAGCCCCACCGCACAATCTGCACGGCGTTGGCTCACACCGTAGCGTCAGCAAACCCACGATAGAAAAACTATGAACTACAACATTGCAACAATCCTCGCCGTCATCGCGATCATCTTCGTCCTGATCACTTACATCACCAGCGCGCCGCTCGTGCCGGTCGCGGTCATCCTGCTCGCGCTGGCGATTATTTTCGGAGGACGCGGAAGCGGAAGTTTGAGAAACAGCTAAAAAATAGCGAACTTTTCAGGCAACCGAGCTGAAAGGCCCGATTCGGCGGCCCTTTCGCGCGACGACCTTCGTCTTTTCATGCGTTCTTAGATTTGTGCGCGTGACCGCTTTTCAACTCGAGTAGACGCGCTGTTTTTTGCAGGTTGGTTGCTTGCCAGTGGCTATTCCGTTACCTCTGCGCGATGCCGGAGGATTTAGCGCCACGTTCAAAGAACCCCGTCAAATGGTTCTTCTCGAACCTCGGTCCCGGCCTGATCTCTGGCGCAGCCGATGATGATCCTTCCGGGATCGCAACCTACTCATCGGCGGGAGCGCTGCTTGGAACTGCACAACTCTGGACCGCGCTAATCACGTGGCCCCTTATGGCCAGCGTTCAGATGATGTGCGCGCGAATTGGGATGGTGACAGGGAGCGGACTGGCGGGGGCATTCCATCACAAGCTTCCCAAGTTTCTGATCATAGTCTTCGCGACGGCCCTGCTCATCGCTAATACAATCAATATCGGCGCTGACCTCACCGGCATGGCCGACGCAGCTCAAATGTTGTCAGGGTTCAACTCGCATTGATTTGTGGCGTTGTTCGGAGTCGCGATCGCGGTCGCAACGGTTTTCTTTCGGTATCACACCATCGCGAGCATTCTAAAGTGGCTCGCACTTACACTCTTTGCCTATGTGATCACCGCGTTCGTGATCGGTCCGGATTGGCGCGCCGTCGCTCACGACACCTTCATTCCGTCGCTGCCGAAGGGGCATGCGGCATCGGCGATGATCGTCGCCATCCTCGGCACGACGATCAGTCCCTACCTGTTCTTCTGGCAGGCCTCACAGGAAATTGAAGAACAAAAGGCAGCGGGACGTCGGATGGTTGCGCGGAGGGGCGCTACCCGTCACGAACTGGGAGTTCGCGGAATGGATGTCGGCGTAGGCACGCTGTTTTCAAATCTTGTGATGTACTTCATAATCCTGACAACAGCGCTGACGCTGCATCGGCATGGGATCACTGACATTGAGACTTCCAAGCAGGCTGCCGAAGCGCTGATTCCGTTAGCGGGAAAATTCGCGGCTCTCCTTTTCACTATTGGTATCTTAGGAGTCGGTTTTCTGGCAATCCCGACGCTCGCCGGCTCTGCGGCCTACGCTTATGCCGAAACGTTCGGCTGGCATCAGGGGCTGGACGCGAAATTCAAATCGGCACGGGCTTTTTACGGCATCGTCATTTGTTCCACCGTAGTCGGCATTGCCCTTGACTTCGCTAAAATTAGTCCGGTGAAAGCCCTCTTCTATACAGCCGTGATCAACGGACTCCTCGCGCCTTTCCTGCTCGTCGGCGTTCTCCTCGTCGCCACCGATCGGAAAATCATGCGCAACCAGCCAAGCTCACCTTTGAGCGTCGCCTCAGTTTGCATCACGACTTTGTTGATGTTCGCAGCTGCAATTGGGATGTTCGTGTTGTAAAGATCCAGCGAATTTCAGAGGAATCATGGCGTTCTTATTTCGATACTGTTTCGGTGAGAGGCCAGCGTGGCGATAAGATTTCTCGGCGGCGCGCCGACTCACTAGTGCAAGTTGCTTCAGTTCTTCGAAGCAACACGAATCGTTGACGCAAAAGTGGAAGCAGACGGCGACATTCACATCGCGCTTGAAGATGCCACCGGAAACAGCGTCGGTACGGTTAGCGCCGAGATTCCGGTTGGCCCAAGGTGGTGTGAGATTCGGGAAACAGTATTCGGTTGGACAACGCAGAAGTTTCCATTCAGCGTCAAGACCGCGCACGCGCTGAAAATTCGCGAGCCGCATATCATCACGGTGACGGGCAAGGCGTTTTATGATATTAGCCATGCGCCTGCCGATCATTCAAACCGGAGAAGTACTCCGAAAGGTTACGCGGTGTGGGAAATTCATCCGGTGATGAAGATGGAAGTGATTCCATGAAGTACTGGGAAAATCATGGCTGACAACCTCAGAAAAGCCGGGTGGAGTTGGGACTATTGCAGCGCCGTTACCCGAGATCGCTGGCGCTGGATTGTTGACGCGCATCGCGGGGGCCTTCGCCACATTGTTCATTCCGACGAACTGCTCACTGCTTTCCTTGGATTAGAAGCAACCCTTCTATAATTTCGGCCGGTCAGCAACGTTTCCTGATTTCGCCGCGAGACAAAACGCGTCGCGGTGTTGACCAACTCGGCTCGTCTACCGTCGCTTCCGGCACTGTTCTGCTCTGCAAGCCCCGTGATCCTTTATGACCTCGGCGTAAAAGGTTATCATACGCCGCTCACCCGCGAGCAGATCGCCGAACTCTTCTACGCCGGCCGTGTGGATCGAAACCACCCATGCAAGCCGACAGCCAAGTCAGAGTGGCGAACAATCGATGAACTGTTTCCGCTGCTCAAATACGATTCAGCCAGCCGTTACACACCCTCGATCGATGACTCTCGCCGCTTGCCTGTATGGACCCTCTTTGCCGCACAGCGCGAAAAGTTCGACTTTCATAATTTGGTCTAACGAGACACAAGATCAGCTTCGGCTGCCCGAGAGCGCGAGTGAAAACAATAGATGCATTTCAGATCGTGTCGGCTAAGGAAACAAAAACGGGCCAGCCGTTAACTGCCATCATCACTTGCCTAGGCTTGACCGTTTGTTCTGTACGACCGCACTAGGTGCAATGTGCGTCTCCCCAGACTGAGTATCGATCGACCCTACGACCATCCCAAAAACTGAAACATCGCCTCCTCTGTTAGTTACGTCCTCGTTCACCATGCCGTGAACGGTGGCCTTACCGCCCGCGTTAACAATCAAACTCTTGCCGCACATGCCGTGAAGATCAAGTGAACCGTCTTGCTTGACTGTAATAATACCTGTGACCATTCCGCGAAGGATAAGATGTTCGGAAACGCTCAAATCTCCTTCGACTGCGCCTGTGATGGTTTTCATGGACTGTGCGAGTGAGGCGTAACCAGCCAAAAGATCAGCTACAACTGGCGAAAGGCGAGCTTTGTTTTCAGGGCGCAGTTCATCGATCCAAAATGTGAACGGATTCGCTGGTGCTCTCAGACCACCGATCTTGTCCGCCACCTCGTCTGCGTCCGGTGCTTCTAACCTAATTTCCATCTGAATATCCCGGTCGATGACCTCTGCGATGAAGTAATTGTGATACGCGGAAGGAACGGATGCACAAGATGGATAGCTTTCCGTTCGCCGGCGTGTCAAACGACTCCACCTTCGTCAACTCCGAGCACTGCGACAAGCGCGGCGACCACCAACGTCTTCAGCGCGTCGGCGAACACATGCGACAAAAACGCTCCCACTGACGAAGTTGTGTCTGTGACGCCGAAACTTTCCATAGAGGTGGCCCCCTTTTCTATTGCCTTAAATTAGGCGTAATCACCCATGCGTAATTCGGCCTGATAGGCTCTGCTGGCTTTACTGGCTCGGCTGGTTGTTTACCTTTGTTGCGCTCGGCTTCGAGAGCTTGCGCTACGCGTTTGGCAACGCGATCTTCAAAAGAAACGCGCCCAACGCAAATTAACCTTACGGGGGAAGGAGCACAGTTCCGCGACCTCGACCGGATTCTCTACGTCTTCGATAAGGAACAGAATGGACCGCTCTAGCCCAACACCCGTAAAGCCTAACCATGCGATGCAGCGAACGGCTGCAAGCCTCGATTCGTCGGTTTCCATGAAATTCCACCCTCAACCCGCAGCCACGCACCGCCCCGCCAGCCGTCGCTGATTTTGTTCTCGTTAGGTCGAAAGCAGCCGCATGTTCAAGGCACTTGTAAACGCATACCGGCTGAGAAAGCTGCAACGATCGCGTTCCGAGGTAGACAAGGCTTATGAGGCAGAGCGAAAGCGCTTGCTGGCATCTGGCATCTCCGAGGAAGAGGCTTCAACGCAGGCGGCTCAGATGCACAAATGAGACTTTCGCGCCACACACACAAATGTGGTGGTTTTTCTCTCAGATCGCGTAGTCGCAGAGGCCGAGCGACTGCAAGTTCGCATTCCCGAAGACGAGAAGTATTGGATTCGCTTGAAGTACGCCCCACACCTTCATTTGTCGGAGGAGGGTCAGGCGATTCTACGTTCCCGCGTGAGAGAGGAGAAGAAAGCGCGCCGAGAGGTCATCAGCTTTTGGTTCAACATCATTACCGTTATCTTGAGTTTACTGGTCGCGATCTTTGCTTTACTCAAATAGTAACCAGGCTGATGCAGCGAACGGCTGACCGTCCCGACGTCTAGCATATGATAGCCACAACTTTTTTCTCGCAGCCACGCGCGCTCTCGCCAGCCGCCGCTGATCTTGTTCCGTTAGGTCTATGACGCGAATCTACAGTGCCATTGGAACGCTAGGTTAGCTGGACAGACAACTAGGATGCGCTCAGCAAGTCCGCGCAGCTTCAACTCGCGAATGAACAAGCGGTCATTACGACTCGGTCGGCAAAAGCCAATCTAGTGCTCGATTCCGGGCACCGGAGCGTACCCGCCCAATTCCTGGCCAGCGGCGGGGTAAAGCTTGCCGGCGCTTCAGTACAATCCGACAACGTCCGATTTTGGAGCCAAGTATAGAAGCCAGGATATAGGCGAAATGATTGCCTGAAAAAGGCCCCTCCGGGGGAGACCCGCCACCACCCTCCGCCTTCTTCTTTTTTTGCCTAACGAGATGTGTGCTGAACCATTTCTACGTTCCCCTCGTTCGCAGGTTGAACATAATTAAAAAAACGCGGCCAATCGTATAGGGGCATGAGCAAAAAACAGTTCGTAGCCCTAGCGGATTCGATCCGCGAACATAACCGACTTGCAAAATTCAACGGCGAGCACGCCTTCACTGTCGATCAACTCGCCGCGTTGGCCCGCTTCTGCGTATCGGCGAACCCGCGATTCAAACGCGAGCGTTGGCTTGATTACATCGCCGGGCGCTGCGGTCCCAACGGAGGCACGGTCGCAGCCTAAGGAGTCGCTGCACATGGAGAAACCACAGATTCCCGTTGCAATCTTGGTCCGCGTTTCGACCGCTAAGCAGGAGACGGCGCGCCAGATTTCTGAACTCCGCCAGTATGCGGACGGCAAAGGCTACGAAGTCTTAGAAGTGTGCCAGGAAACTGTCTCCGGCGGTGCTGGCAATGATGAGCGCCACGGACTGCGCCGAGCGGAGCAACTCGCGCTAGAAGGCAGGATCAAGAAAGTGTTGGTTCACGAGGTCTCACGCATCGCTCGCAGAAACAGCGTTGCACACCGTTTTGTTGAGACGTTGGAAGAATGCGGCGTCTCTTTGTATTGGCACGCGCAGAGTATCGAGACGCTCCTATCCAGCGGCAAAAGGAATCCGGCTGCCGGCATTATGCTCGCGTTGCTGGCCGAGATGGCACGTAACGAATCCGAAACCTTACGCGAACGGATAAAGTCGGGATTGACGCTTGCACGATCGCGTGGAGTGATTCTTGGCCGCCGCAAAGGAACAACGCTGACGCGCGACCACTTTCTGCAAAAGCACAAAGACATTTTGCGTCAGTTGAAGGCCGGGCAGTCCGTCCGCAACGTCGCGAAAATCGTTGGCAAAGGCATTTCGACGGTTCAGCGAGTTAAAGCCGCGCTCGCTGCCTGAGGTGCGCGACATTCAAATAATCAACTGATTCCGTGGACACGCTTCCGAGGCGGTTCGTAAAAACTTGCCCGAGGCAAACGCGATCAAAATCCGAGCCACGATTTTTTGAATACACGCCGTGAATTGTTTCGAGCGTGGCGGGGGGATGCAGGTTCTCCGTAGCGGCGCGCGGTATGCGTGATTGACTCTGAGACGCTCAGGTAGAGAGTGGCCGGGCTAAAATGGCCTCGGTAAATCTCAAGTTCTCAGATACAATCACAACCTAATGGCATCGACGTCGCCGTCAGGCGTGAAACTTGAGATCGGGCACGTCCTGTTCATCGACATCGTCGGTTATTCGAAATTGCTCATCACTGAGCAGAGCGAATTGCTTCGCCGATTGAGCGACGTTGTGCGCGAAACCGAGCAATTCCGCAGCGCCGAAGCGGAAGGCAAACTGGTGCGTTTACCAACCGGCGACGGGATGGCATTGGTTTTTCGTAACAGTCCCGAGGCACCCGTCCAGTGTGCCCTGGAATTGAGCACGGGGTTGAAGGCGCATCCTGAACTAAAGGTCCGCATGGGCATTCATAGCGGCCCAGTGAACGAAGTGGCCGACGTGAACGAACGGGCGAACATCACCGGCGCTGGCATCAACATCGCGCAGCGCATCATGGACTGTGGCGACGCCGGCCACATTCTTCTCTCCAAACATGTGGCCGATGACCTGGAACAATATCCACAATGGCGTTCGGAACTCCACGATCTTGGCGAATGCGAAGTCAAACACGGCGTCCGCATTCACGCGGTGAATTTCTACACCGACGACGTGGGCAACCCGGAAGTGCCAGAGAAATTCCAGCGGACAAAGGTGACGCAACCTGCACCAGCGGCTGCCCTATCCGAAGCAAAGCCTGCTCGACGATCATGGTCGTGGATCGCCGCGCTAATCATGGTTGCGGCTATCGCTGCTGTCGCGGGATTTTACATCTTCTCACATCGGCCCACCCCGATCGCGCCGCCTTCTGCAAGCGCACCGACGCCAGGAGCAGTGGTAATTCCCGAAAAGTCGATTGCGGTGTTGCCGTTTGAAAACCTGAGCGAAGAAAAAGCAAACGCCTATTTCGCCGAAGGAATTCAGGATGAAATTCTGACGAGGCTCTCGAAGATCGCTGCGCTCAAGGTAATTTCGCGAACGTCGACGCAAAAATACAAGAGCGCGCCGGACAATTTGCGCGATGTCGGCAAACAGTTAGGAGTGGCCAACATCCTCGAAGGGAGCGTGCAGAAGATTGCCAACGCCGTGCACGTGAATGTGCAGCTGATTCGTGCAGCGACCGACGAACACGTTTGGGCAGAAAGTTACAACCGCAAACTGGACGATGTCTTCGGCGTGGAAGGCGAAGTGGCGACCGCGATCGCCGATCAGTTGAACGCGAAACTCAGCGGCAACGAACAAAAGGCGATTTCAGACAAGCCCACTCAGAATGTTGTGGCTTACGACGCTTACCTGCGCGGACTGGCGATCGAGGACACTCAATACAGTTACGAGGCGTATCAGCAGGCCGCGGGCGACTACGTTGAAGCGGTCCGGCTTGATCCAAGTTTCGCTTTCGCCTGGGCGCGACTCGCCGTCCTGCGCAGCTTTCTTTATTTCAACGCGATTGATCCAAACGCGAACACGGCCGGGGCGGTGAAGGAAGCGACTGACCGCGCCATGGCGCTCGCACCTGAAGCTGGGGAATCTTGGATTGCGCAAGGCGCGTATCGCTACCGCGTCTTGCGCGACTTCGCGGGCGCGGTTACCGCTTACAAGCAGGCGCAACTACGGTTGCCGAATAATTCCTACCTGTTGCAAAATCTGGCATTCGTTCAACGCCGCATCGGTCTTTGGCAGGAAGCCGAGGCAACGTTCAAGAAGGCGCTCGAACTGGATCCGCGGGACTTCCAACTGCTAGGCAGTCTCGGCGGCGAATTTTACACTTATTTGCGGCGCTTTGACGAAGCGCGCGCCGCCATGGATCGAGCGCTTGAGATCTCACCGGATTCGGCCTCCGTGCGGGCAAGCAAAGCGGTGACTTTTCAAAACGAAGGCCGTTTGGACAAAGCCGCTGAGGAACTCGCGCGGGTTCCCGCGGACGTGATGGACGATTTTGTCCTCTCTCCTCGCATCAACCAGGCCCTCTACGAACGTCACTTTGATACCGCGATCAGTATCATCGAGCGAAAGTTAAGCTCAGTTCCAGCGGGACAGCCGCTCGACCCTGTTACTGAGCTCGCGCTGGTCCAGCTTGGCTTTTGTCAACAGTGGACGGGCCGTGAAGAAGATGCGCGTCGAAGTTTCTCTCGCGCGATCGAAGCGATCAAACCAAAACCTGATACAGCGGTTCTGGCGGACGCCAACGACACACCGAGCACCCTTGCTCTCGCTTATGCCGGACTTGGAGAAAAGGAAAAGGCGCTCGAGCAGGCGCAGCGCGCGGTCAAAGACTACAAGAATGATGCGGTGAACAAGCCCTATTCCCAGATCATATTGGCACAGATTCAAGCGCGCTTCGGCGATCACGACGCCGCGATTGCCGCCCTGCCCCATCTTCTCGAAGTTCCCGCGGGCCTAACGACTGCGAACCTCAAACTTGACCCGCTTTGGGACCCGTTGCGCAAAGATCCGCGTTTCCAAAAACTCTGCGAAGAGAAACCAAAGTGAACTCACACAACTTTTTCTCTGAGCTAAAGCGGCACAATGTTGTTTTAAGGCCATGCTGAGCTACGGCGCCTTAAAACTGTACCCCCTCTGGGACCCGCTCCGCGGCGATCCCCGGTTCGAGAAAATCGTCGCTTCCCTCGCGCCGAAAGAATGAGGTAGTGGGTTCGCTCGCGAACGGTTACTATCTCCAACGGTGTCAACGGAGGTTAAGAAAGAGATCGAGCTGGAAATTGCCTATGTGCTCTTCATCGACATTGTCGGCTACTCCAAGCTGCTGGTCGATCAGCAGCGCCGGTTGCTCGAAATACTCAACGAGATAGTACGCGGCACTGAGCAGTTTCACAAAGCGGAAGCCAATAATCGGCTGATCACGATTCCAACGGGCGACGGGATGGCCCTGGTATTTTACAATACACCCGAAGCCCCGGTTGAATGCGCGCTCGAAATCAGCCGCGCGCTAAAGGAACATCCCGAACTCAAACTGCGCATGGGTGTGCATAGTGGCGCGGTCAGCGGCGTCGTGGACGTAAGCGGTCGGGCCAACATTGCCGGCGCCGGAATTAATGTTGCCCAGCGAGTGATGGATTGTGGCGATAGTGGCCACATCCTGCTCTCGAAGCACGTGGCGGAAGACCTGGAACAACTCGGCCACTGGAAGAGGCATCTGCACGACCTTGGTGAGACGGAGGTCAAACACGGTGCCCATGTGTCGGTAGTCAATCTTTACACCGAGGAACTCGGCAATCCCGAAGTGCCGCAGAAATTTCGGCAGACGCGTCAGAAAGCAGCGATGCCGGCATTCGGTGAGAAGCGCACCCGCGGCCGAAGCTGGATTATCGCTGCCGCCGCAATAATCCTGGCTGCGCTTGCCCTGGGCGGATTTCTGCTGTTCCGCCACTCTACGTCGGTCGCCAGTCGGGCCGCGAGCATTTCAGGTATTCCCGAAAAGAGCATCGCGGTGCTTCCCTTTGAAAACCTGAGCGAAGACAAGGCCAATGCCTACTTCGCTGATGGCATCCAGGACGAGATTTTGACTCGGCTATCCAAGATCGCCGATCTGAAGGTGATCTCGCGCACTTCGACGCAACAATATCAGAGCAAGCCCGGCAATCTTTCCGAGATCGCCAAGCAACTTGGCGTGGCCCACATCCTGGAAGGAAGCGTGCAGAAGAGCGCCGACTCTGTGCGAGTGAACGTGCAGCTAATCAAAGCGGCCAATGATTCCCATCTTTGGGCCGATACCTTTGATCGCAAACTGACCGACATCTTTTCGGTTGAGACCGAAGTCGCGAAAGCCGTTTCAGACCAGTTACGAGCAAAACTCACCGGTCAGGAAGAACAGGTCGTCGCCGCCAAACCGACAGACAATCCCGAAGCGTACGATGTCTACCTGCGTGGTTTGGCCTACACTCTGAAAACTGGCGCCAACACACCTGTCAACGCCCTTGGCGCACAGAAATATCTCAGAGACGCAGTGAAGTTGGACCCGAAGTTCGCCCTCGCTTGGGCCCTGCTCTCAACTACAGAGTCGAGGGGCTACATCACACTAAATCTTCAACCAACCGTCGCTCTTCGTGAGGAAGCCCGACAGGCGGCTGAAACCGCAGTCACTCTTCAGCCCAATCTCGGCGAGGCTGTACTTGCCAAGGGTTCTTACCATTACGCTTGTCTAAAGGATTACGACACGGCGGTGCGTTACTTTGAGCAAGCGCGTCCGCTTCTGCCCAATAGCAGCCAAATTCCTGAATCGCTGGCTTATGTCGCGCGGCGGCGAGGTCAGTGGGACCGGAGCGAAGCCTACTTTAACGACGCCGAGCGGCTCGACCCGCGCAACGCCTACATGCTCAGCCAGCACGCCCAATCCTATCTCCTTCTTCGGCGCTTTCCCGAAGCCTTGCGAAAGCTTGATCAGGTTCTCAATATCACACCGGACGACGTGGATACGCTCGTGACCAAGGCGGTTATCGCACAAGCCGAGGGCGATCTGCCACGGGCAGCTGCGCTACTCGCTCCGCTGCATCCTGCTGCTGACGACACCAGCGCCTTCGAAACACAAGTTTACCAAGCGATCCTGGAGCGCCGCCCTGCGCCGGCGATTTCTCGGTTAAAGGAAATACTGGCCAAGCCTGATCCGGCGTTGGGTTTTTACAATGGCGAACTGCGCTTTTGGTTGGGCTGGGCGCAAGAAGTCGCAGGCGAGCATGCCGCCGCCCAAGAAAGTTGGCGACAGGCGCGCAACGAACTGGAACCCTTTCTCAAAGAACAGCCTGATAATTACGGGCTCATCGGTGATATGGCCCTTACCAGTATGGCTCTCGGTGACAAGGCCGCTGCATTGGCTCTCGCCCAAAAAGCCACGGCCGCGAACCCGCTCGAGAAAGATGCGCTCGACGGTTCTGCTGCGCTCGAGTTCCTCGCCCGCGTGTTAGCACAGGCAGGAGAGCCCGACCGCGCTATCACGGCGATTCAAAAAGTGCTCTCGATACCAAGCGGTGGTTCATTTAGTGTGGGCATCCCGCTCACTCCCGCGGTGCTCCGGCTAGATCCCATGCTCGATCCGCTGCGAAATGATCCGCGCTTCCAGAAACTCTGCGAGGAAAAGCAGCACTGAAGGCACCCGTGGAACAGGATGCGGTCGGTTGCGGCGCGGGTGTGTCGAGGACACCCATAGTTACACGCACCGGTCCTGGATCACGACTACCATCCCGCGACGCGGGGTTGCGTCAACCCCTCGGTGTGTCACGACACAGACACTACAAATACGTCAAATTACGACGGGGGCAACGGGGGGAGGTTTTTCTCCCCGTTTGTTCCAAGTAAGTCACAGCTAGCGTTTTACAGCCGAAAACGGGGACGGGGGGAGAGCTGTCCAATCCTTTGGCGGAATTACACACATATACGGGACCGGGGGGACCCCCACCCTAACAGCACAGCGAAGCTAGAATGGACAAACTGGCCTTCCTCCCCCCGTTTGTCCCCTTTCTCTTCTTATATACTCCTAAATTATTAAAAATTAAATAGTTATAGAGGTAGTAAGTCTACGGGGAGAAGTCGGGGAGAAGCACGGGAAGGGGAGAGATTCGCTCGGCGCGAGCCTCATTTTGATTTCCGGTAGCGATCGAGGGCCAACGGCGTCGAAGTTCGAGGTTTCAGGCCGGCCCTCCGCGATAGGTCCGATTTTGGGACCAAGTATAGAAACCAGCATATAGCCGGACCGAGCGACCGGGAAAACACTCCCCGGAGGGGACCGGTCACCCCTAATCGTTTAGACTGTGGCGTTTAGACTGCGGTTGCGGGTTCGTTCCCGCGTCGATTACGAGGCGAGGCGTGTCATTCGCTGCCTGTTCGCTGCCCTTATCGGCCAGGATTCGAGCGGGAAGCGCTGGCCGCGCCAGAAGTCCGACGTTTAGAATGATTGATGGTTGCGACTCTTCAAGCTTGAGTGCCTTGCGAGCTTCGGCGCCAAGCTTTGCGAGCTTGTCAGCGGCGCCTATCAACTCAGAGTCTTTCAGATTCGCCATTAACTGAGGCAAGCGTTACGCCTGCTCGCTCACTAACTTGCTGAACGTTTCCTGCTTTTCTTCGAATGTGAGCTTCGACGCGTCAATCGCTGGCCTTTTGATGTCGTCGTCGGCTATGTCTGGTTTCGGTGGCTCTAATATAGCCTATCGAGCGCCAGTAAAAGCACCCCTCGGGAGGGGACCGTCACCCCTAGTTGTTCGTGTTGCGCGATTTAGACTGCGGTTGCGGGCGCGTTTCCCGCAGTTTCTAAGAGAGGAGGCGCGCTATTCGCTGGCAATTCGCTGACATTCCGTATTGGCAAAAGAGGCCGTGCGAGCAGGCCGACGTTTAGGATCACACGAGGCGCCGAGTCTTCAAGCTTCAACGTTTTTCGCGCCTCCTGGCCAAGCTTTGCCAGTTTATCAGCAGCCGCGATTAGTTGCTGGTCGTTTAGCTCTGCTATTATTTGCGGGAGGCGTAAAGCTTGGTCTGCCATCAACTTGCTGAATGTCTCCTGCTTCTCCTCGAATGTCAGCGTTGACGCGTCAATTCGTGGCGTCTTCGGCGCATTCGCTGCTTCTGTCTCTGGTCTTTGGTCATACTCCGATAAGACAGCATCTTGTTTGTTTAGCGCTCGGGCGCGAGCGTGCCATTTACTCACGCTGCTCCATTTGTTAATTGTGCCCACTGGCACGCCCACAGCCTCGGCAATCTGCGGTAGCGTGTACTTGCGCTTTCCGTCTGCTCCCAGTTTGCGATAGAGATTGAACGCGCGTTCACGTACTTCTAGCGGATGGCGGTCTAATATGCCTCCGCGCGGTTGTGGAGTATTCATGTTCTGAGGGAGCAATAATATACCACAAAAAAGGCTATCTTGGTGACCTGAATATGGGAAACATGGACAAACACGCGGCCCCGAGTCTTCAACAAATAACATCCGAGGCGACCTGTTCAGCTTTTCGCGCCCATTCTGGCATCGGCAATCCTTTAGCATCTGCATACTGAATCACTGATTGAGGAGTGATGGAGGCGTATTCGTCGGCGGTTCGGTCGCTCACGCCGCGAATACCTTTGTAACTGGTCTCCAATTCCTCAACCGTGTGACCGTCGAGCATCGCAGTAAGCTGCGGATTCTTGTACTTCTGCAAGTGGTAGGATGCAAAACTGGACCGCAACGCGTTATGTTTCCAAGGAACTCCCGACGCTCTCGACAACTTCCCCGTCAACGCATAAGGCTTCTTGCACGCCACTAATCGGCATTCTCCATCTGCCTGACAAAGAGCCATCCATGCTGGGAGGTTCGGCAAACCTACCTTGCCGCCGACTATGCGACGTCGCTTCGTTTTGGTAATCGAAGCATCGAGCGCGAACTGAAGATTATCTGATTGCCAGTGTTCGCCAGTAAGCCGCATTCGTTCAGCCGCGCGAATGCCACCGAATGCTCCGATCGCAACAAAGGGAAGCATGATCGAGGGCGTAAAGACTAGCAATCGCGTCATCTCCTCGGGGGTGTAAATCTCTTTGTCTGTTTTTGGAATAAAGGGCAACTCCAGCTTTTCAAAGACACTGGGTTTATCAAATGGAAACCACTCCTGCTTTAATCGCATCCAACGACCGAAAGCGCGCAGCATTGCGGTGTGATTCCAGCGAGTCTTTGGAGCGCCACCGACTACGTTCTTA
>Ga0193750_1000180_pt1 | contig 18447 bp, 11 predicted proteins | sample L1c1metaG_FD_160569 | JGI IMG/M metagenome (GOLD analysis project Ga0193750, IMG submission 160569) | Soil microbial communities from a riparian zone of the East river system, Colorado, United States - L1c1 | ecosystem: Environmental > Terrestrial > Soil > Riparian zone | place: USA: East River... | reverse complement strand
ATGCGTGGGTGTTGGCCAAGGTGTTGCTTTGGCCCTCGCGCGGAGCGACTAATTTGGGGCTCCGGGAGGCTTCAGCGGCGAAGCACCCAAAAAACTGGCGCCTGCTTTTCATGATGGCGGCGCTACGACTGGTTGAACGCCGAGGCAGGGGAGGCTGCAGCTCAAACTGACCAGCTTCACAAGAGAAGCCGGCCAACTGCTTTGGTGAATTCGCTTCCAGCGTCAGACCGGAGAAGCACGGTCCGACTTGCTGGAATCAATCCCAAACCTAAAATCTTAATGTTTCTTGCCAGGGTGGCGGAATTGGCAGACGCGCCAGACTTAGGATTACGAAATCAGCTCTTTCAAAACAGCGCTTTTCAATTCGAAAAACAGTCGATTTACGAGAGGAAAACGCACTTTTTCACGTGGGAAGTGGTATTCACGAATGACGAGTAGAAATCAGCTCATTCTAGCACAAATTCTAGCACAATCGGCGCTAAAGCAGACAACGTGAGTTTGACTCGCTCCGGATCGTCGGTCGCGTTCGTGCTCATATGACGCCGGTCTGGTTAAACGAAAAGTATTCCCGAAAAATCCCGTGTCCTAATTGTTCCTTCATTCACACAGAAAGACATGGAGCAATGGTCAAACAACGACGATCGTATCCGGTGGTAGGACTCCTTCATGCCGTTCAGCATGACTCAACAAGAGAAAAGAAGATTGCCGATCCAAAGAACGTCACAGACGCGGTGGAAGTGGCGGAGGATGCGGGATTACGCTACGTGAGCGACGATCAGCCCGGGTACGCGCGCAAAGCCAAGGGCGACGACTTCGAGTATTTCGACACCGATGGGAAACCGATTCGCGACGAGCAGCGGTTACTGCGAATAAAGCGTCTCGCGATTCCGCCCGCTTACACGGATGTGTGGATTTGTCCTTCAGCCAACGGACACATTCAGGCAATGGGGCGCGATGCGCGCCGCCGCAAGCAGTACCGGTATCATGAGCGTTGGCGGGCCGCGCGTGACGAAAACAAGTATGACCGGATGGTGCTTTTTGGCGAGGCCCTGCCCAAGATTCGCAAACGCGTGGAGGCAGATGCTGCCTTGCCCGGCCTGCAACAAAACAAAGTGCTCGCCACCGTTGTCCAGTTGTTGCAACGAACATTTATTCGCGTCGGCAATGAAGAGTACGCGCGCGACAACAAATCGTTTGGCCTGACGACGATGAAGGGCCGGCATGTGGATGTAAGCGGTTCGAAAATGCGTTTTCGTTTTCAAGGAAAAAGCGGGATCAAACATGACGTCGATATACAAGATCGAAGGATCGCAAAAATCGTTGCCAAGGTGCAAGATTTGCCGGGACAGAATCTGTTTCAATATCTGGATGACGAGGGCGAAGCGCGGGACATTACTTCGCAGGACGTGAATGATTACCTCCGCGAGATCACTGGAGAAGATTTCACGGCCAAAGATTTTCGGACTTGGGCGGGAACGGTTTTGGCCGCGATTGCCCTGAATGCCGCAGGTGCGTTTGAAACAAAGAAACAAGCCAAAGCGAACATCAAAAATGCGATCGGCGCGGTCGCCAAAATACTTGGAAACACTCCGGCAATTTGTCGAAAGTGTTACATTGATCCTGTCGTGCTCGAAAGTTATCTCGACGGAGATATCATCGAAGGCTTGAAACGCAAAACCGACGAAGCGCTCGAGAGCGAGGCACTCGATCTCCGCGCCAGCGAAGTGGCGATCCTGAAGTTTTTGCAGGCGAAGCTGGCTAAGAAAGGCGCGTGATACCGGAGGTTTCACGCATTTCCGTTGGTTTGTCCGCGCGAGAAAGACCTTCGGACTATTTCGGACACTCGAACTTCGTAAGACGGTCCGGTACGAATACGGGATTAGACGTGGGGAAATTGAATCTTCAGCTTATAGCAAATGAAGAGAACCAGGATCGCGCCGAGTGTGGAAAAAATGAGACCGGCGGGATGATACCGTTCGTTTGTCGGCCGCGAAAACATGTGGGTTACCGCGCCGCCGATGATCGAACCGATGATGCCCAGCACGATCGTCCAGAAAATGGTCATGTGCGCGTGCATCACCGATTTCGCGATAACCCCCGCGATTAACCCAACAAGAATGTACCAGATTAAGTGAAACATAATTTTCCTCCGTCGTTCGTCCGCTGAACGTTGCTAAGTATTGGCAATGTCTTGGCAAATTAATCAAACTTTTCACGAAAAAGAAAAGGCAAACCTGTGAAATCTTGCAAGCGTTATTAGGATCACAGCATCCAACAGGGCCACCGATGCCTGCCACCCGACCCAGTCGAAGTCGAGTCGCTGATTAGCCGACACGTTGATTACTCTGCTGAAACGCGATGCCAGGTTGAAGCGCGTGGCAACTATCGCTGATTCCCTGTTGTCAGGCGGCGTAAGGTTTGTATTCATGATTTCCTGCTCTTGCGTGCTGCGCCAGTTATCATTGTGACCATGATTCGGTACGTCGCTCCCGCCTGGATAACAGCCTACTTACGCGGCGCCGCGCGAGAGGCGGCCAACAAGATCAAATTGCGCAAGCGGGACAAAATCTGCTGCAAAACCTAAACGCCTACTTCAAGCAGCGGAAGTTGGATGAAATAGCTAATACCTTAATAGCGAGCCGCAAGGCTGCAGCTGTAGTCGGACCAAATGGTCAATCCGTAATTGACGGCAGCCCAATGTCGTCGGATCAGGTCGCAGCCTACAATCAGTCGATTGGATACCCCGGAACGTCTACTTACAAGACTCCGAACCGTGGTGGGGAGGATGTACTTCGCGCCTACCTCAACGCGGCCAAACAACACGACCAGTTGGGTGCGCTACGCGCTCTGACTGGTCAGCGTCAAGCGGCGGTAGACCGAGCGACCAACAGCGGTGGCGTGGGAACCTTGGCGCAAACGTACGTCGATGCTCCGATGGGTAGAATTACAGCGAATCAATGGACTACGCACCAGGAACGAACAAACAAAGCTAAAATAGATCCCAACCTCAAAAAATTCAGCAAGTACGGCTGGGCCCCACAAGATTTCAGTAATCTCACACCAGTAAAACGAACTTCGCTGATGTGAACGGCAACCCAATTAGCGCAGAAGACGCTAACTAACGAGCATCGGTCGTTTCCACCGGCTTAGCCGGGCCGCTCTCCGCCCCGGGAACGAGATCAACTCGGATGATTGGGTCTTTAGGTTCCGCTACCGGCCCTTCCCAACGCAGAAACTCGGCCGGTGGTTTGGTCAGCCAGATTAGCGTGTCGGGTACGTGAACAAGTAAGCTGGCGATCGCCCCAATTTTGGGATGAATGACGAAGCGATCGCCTTCCAGGAACCGGTCCGACATCTTCATCCGATCTACGCCGGCGTGCGATATTTGCACTGTAACGACCCTCGGCTTCGGTGAGAAACCGACTGCCTGAAGTTCGATCTGTTCTCCGCGGAGAAGCCGTGGCCGGAGATTCTGCACCGCCAGCATGAAACCATAACCAGCAAACGTCCGGCCAGCCTGCACGTCGATTTTTTCCGACCAATTTTTTAATTCGTCCTTCTCACGTTTTTGCGCCGTGGCCGTTTGTATTTTGAAGTCCACCGCGAAATGGCGCACGAGCTGCCCGCCTTTAAGCTCGCGCCACAACCATTCTTCCTGAATGAGCTCGGGCTTTTGCCGGAAGACTGCTTTCTCCTCGGTGCGATCTCCGCGCTCAAATCTGTAGGTGATCGTGACGTGCAGGCGCCCGTCATCGATCCATTGTGCGAAGTCGCCATCAGCCAGCTTTTTTCCATTCGAATCCAGCAATGCTGGAAAACCGTGGGCGGTCGCTTCAAATTCGGTCACTTCTACGGCCGGTGCAGACAATGGCGAAAGGAACGCCATGACGAACAATACTGGAACGCTTTTTCTCTTTATTTTCATTGTTTGACGCAGTAGGGGCTTTCTCCTCCAGCCAGCTTGGCGGGAAAATGGCCGAGGCGATGATCCTGGAGGGGAGACAGGCGTCCTCTATGTTCGAACTGGGTTTGCCGTGCGCCACTGGGCACCCACGCGAGGGTCGGGAAGGCTGCGAACCAAGTCCAACAATGCATGTCGATAGCTCTGGTAGGGGAGCCGTTCTTCGGCAGCCGTCGGCAGGAGCTCCGAAGCGAGCTGGGGCAGTTCCGCATGCGGTAGCCCGGCGTACTTGTGATGCACGCCATGATAAGGCTCATGGAGCAGGGTGAACGCCACGAGTCGGCCGAGCCAGCCCTCCGCTACAATGCTTCGGGTGGAGCTATTCACCGTGCTGCCAGTCAGTCCGACGTGCTCGATGTATTTACGCCAGCTTTGCAGGTTCGCGGCCAAAATCGCAGGCACCAGATACATCCACAAAAAATATCGCCATGCGTGCCAATATGTGACTGCGGATACGATCCCGATCCACACGACGACCATCAGGGCCAGTTCACCCCAAATTCGCCGACGCACCTTCTTGTTGCGAATCGGCGAACCGGTACGCAGAAAAGCGCGCAGGAATAAGAACGGCGTGTATAGCAAGCCGGCGGTGAGTTCGAGAAAGGCGGCGAGAGCCCTGCCCCATCGTGACAGTCCGGGATGGACGAACGGCCAGAGTTCCTCGTCCCGCTCGGCGCCCAGATGTGCGTGATGCGTTTGATGGGCGGCGCGGTAGAGGCTGAAGCTCATATAGCTCAAGACCCCAAGGATGATGCCATGCACCTCATTCAAGCGGCGGCTCCGCCTGAGGAGGCCGTGGGACGCCTCGTGAAAACCGACCAAAGCACCGTGCATGAGATGGCTGGCGAGCAATACGAGCGGCACTGCCAGCCAGACCGATGATCCGCTATGCAAGACCGCAGCCAGCAATATTTCCGTGGAGAAAAAGAGGACGATAACGACTTGGAAGGCCGAACGGCTCACCCAATGGGGCTGATGCGGCTCGATCAAGTTCTCTACTTCCTCCCTTGTCATAGGATGATCACAGACTGGTCATAAGCACTTCGGTCCGGCTTTCGGGTGAGCGGCAAACGCCTGCCAGCACAGCTTGATATATGTGGCCCAGGTTCTGAATGTCATCAAGGGTAAACAGATTCCGCCGGAACAGCCATGCCACCTCCAGTCCGTCACCTTCCTCGTTGATCTCGCAACCGAGGTCGAAACGGGCGGTGCCGGTGGAGCGCATCCTGAGCTGAAGCGACAGGCCCGGAACCGCAACATCCGGAATCGGATGATTTTGCAGAGCAAAACGCACTTCAAAGATTGGATTGTGTCCAGGCGATGGCGAATCGCCGAGCTCCCGTACGAGTTCGGCAAAGGGCATGGCATTGGCGAAGGAATCAACCGTGGCCTTATGCACGGCTCGAAGGCTATTCGAGAACGTATGCGTCCGATCAATCTGGCCGCGCAGCGGAACAATGCCGGAGAAGTAGCCCATTGTCTCGCGCACAGCGTGTTTGCTTCGATTCGCAACCGGCGTGCCTACGAGGATGTCATCGGCGCCCGTCCACTTGGACAGGGCGATTTGGAATGCGGCTAGGAGTGTGCCGAAGAGGGTGGCACCGTTGCGTCGGGCCAGTTCCCGCATCGCGCGGCCAAGGTCGGCCGGGACGAGCGACACCCATCGTTCCCGCTCCCCCGATGCCGACTCTGGCCCGGTTGGCGGGCTCCAAAGCCGGCGTGCCCCAGCCAGGCAAGATTTCCAGAAGGTGCCTCGCTGCTCCAGTTCCGCAGGCTGCCAGAAAGCACGCTCGCCTGCACCCCATTCCGCATAGGAAAGCGGCACGGGAGGATGGCCCGCGTGTACACCTCTTATCCCATCCATGTAAGCCGCGCACAGATCTTGAAAGAACACGCCCAACGCCCACCCATCGGCAATGGCATGATGAATCGCAAATACCAGCACGTGGTCATCAGGGGCGCGACGGAACACCTCCGCGCGATAGAGCGGGCCCTGCACCAGATCGAAGGGCTTTCTGAAAACTTCCTTCGCCAGTTCTTCGATCGCTTCTGGCTGTCGCTGCGAGGCCGGGAGTTCGTGGAACCTCAGCATCGGTTTGCCAGCATTCCGAATCATCTGCATGGGCTGGCCCTTGCCAGGAAGGAACGACAGGCGAAACACCTCCTGCCGGTCCACCACCTTTTGCAGCGCCGCCTCGGAGCCATGCGGCGTCAGCAAGCCCCGCACTTGAATGATGGCGCAGATGTTGTTGGACACGTCCGCCGCCGGTACAGGCGAGGCTTCCCATAATTCCCGCTGGGGAAATGTCAGCGGCTGAAGGCGGATTTCTCCGCTCTCAAGCCATTGCTTCAGACGCGCTCGGTTGTCTTGGGACATGCACTGCTCAGACTCGAGTTTCCTGCACCAGTTCCGTGGGAGCGCGCGGTGTTGCATCGCCGAGCAACCGATCAACCGCATCATCGGAGAGCGCTTCCAAGTCCACCTCATCGGTGGGTGCCGGTTTCGCGGGCAATACGGGTGCGGTGGACGATTTGACCGTCGCTGTGCCGCCCATGTGTTCAGCGATCAGTGTCGTGATCTGGCCGATCGTGCGCGCCTGCATCAGGCTCGCTGGTGGCAAGGCCACGCCGATGGCGCTTTCGATCGAGTTTTCGATCTCGACGGCCATCAACGAATCGAGCCCGAGGTCCGTGAGCGGCTGATCATCGCGCAAACTTTCCGGCTTCACGCGCAGCACCGAACCGACGACATCTCGCACCGCTTGTCCGATGACATCGGTGCGATCTTCCGGCGCAGACGACTCGATCTTGAGGCGCCAGTCACTTTTTGCGCTACTGGTCTCCGCTCCTTCGACACCCGCCGCAATGATATGTTCCAGCAAAAGACTCTCCTGGGTGCCTCGGAACGACTGCCGCCATTTGGACCAATCTACTCGAAAAGCCATCGCCTGAGTGACGCCGGCGGAGAGGAACGATTCCAGCAGAACGACCACTTCGCCCGGTGACAGGGACGTTAGGCCCAGGCGTGTGAGGTATTCAGCCACACGCTCATTGCGGGCCACATAACCTTCGCCACCGAGAGCGCCCCAGTTGATCGCGAGTGCAGGCAGACCGATGGCCTGGCGATGATGAGCCAGTGAATCGAGAAAGGCATTGGCAGCCGCATAGTTGCCTTGGGCCGAGTTACCGAAGACGCTCGAAACGGACGAAAACATCACAAAGCAATCCAGTTCCATGCTGAGTGTTCCTTTGTGCAGAAGCCACGCCCCGTGTGCCTTCGGTGCCAGCACGGTGCGCATCCGTTCGCGAGTGAGCGATGCGACCGGCGCGTCGTCAATCACCATCGCCAGGTGAAACACGCCCTTGAGAGGATGCCCTGCCGATGAAATCTCCGTCATCACCCGCTTCACGTCCTCCGGCGATCCGGCATCCGCCAGCACCACCTGTACGTCCACCCCGCGTCCGCGCAGGTTAGCCAAAAAGTCTTCCGCTTCGGGTGTGGCAGGGCCGTTTCGGCTGGTGAGCACCAGATGTCGGGCCCCACAATCAGCAAGCCATTCGGCCAGCACCTTGCCGAAGCCGCCGAACGCGCCCGTGATCAAATAACATCCATCCGGCTTCACCTCGAAGGCTGGAGCCAAGGGCTCGCCGCGCCTCGCGACAAAAGGCTCTGGAAACGACACGATCACTTTGCCGGCGTGTTTGCCCTGAGCCATCAAACGGAAGGCCACGTCAATACGGCATGCCGGGAACGAGCGGAACGGCAGCGGATGCAGCGCGTTCTGTTCGACCAGCCCGGCAACCTTCTCCAGGATCTGGCGTGTCTGTTCTTCATCGCCGCTGAAGATCGCGTCCATCGCGACCACATGGAACGACGTGTTCTTCCGCATCGGCCACAGGGGGATACGGGAGTTCTGGTAGATGTCCCGCTTTCCGATCTCGATGAACCGGCCAAACTGCGCAAGGCACGAGAGGCCCATGGGGATGGCTTCGGCGGCGAGTGCGTTCAGTACCACATCCACGCCCTTGCCTCCGGTGAGTTCCATGACCGCTTCTGCAAAGTCTGCGCGGCGCGAGTCAATGAGATGCTTGACTCCGAGAACTGCAAGCAGCTCCCGCTTGGCCGGACTGCCGGCGCTTGCGATGACTTCCGCGCCGAGATGATGTGCAATCTGGATCGCCGCCATGCCTACACCGCCGGCGCCTGCATGAACGAGGACGCGCTCGCCCGCTTTCAGGTTAGCCACCGTTTTCAGCGCATGCCACGAGGTCATGAAGACCACCGGCAGAGTCGCTGCTTCTTCAAAAGACAATCCGTCCGGGATGATGCGCACATCGCTGGCACGCGCCATCGCATAGGTCGCAAGGCCAAACACAGCTAGGCCAAACACCCGGTCTCCCGGTGCCACCTGGGTGACTGCACTTCCAACCGCCTTCACCACGCCGGCCACCTCATCGCCGAAGATCCGGGCATCCGCCGTTTCTGCAGGATAAAGGGCCAGCGCCTTGAGCACATCACGAAAATTCATGCCAGCGGCTTTTACTTCGATCACGACCTGACCCGGACCGCAGGGCGGCAGGGCGAAGGGGACCAGGCGCAGCGAACCGAGAAGTCCGCGCTCGCGGGATTCAAGTCGCACCGGCACCGTGCGATCAAGCACCTGCTCTTGTGGCGCTAGACCGCGACCGATGCGCCGGACATAGCGCGCGTCTCCGCGGAAGGCGATCTCGCATTCGGAGTCTTTCTGAAACAGTTCATCCCAAAGCATGACTTTGTCCGCCGCCGATGCGGCAGGCGGGAGGTCAATGCCTCGGCAGGTGAGGTTCGGGTATTCGTTGGCTACCACGCGCATCAAGCCGATGGCAGGCCCTTGCCCCACCGCCGTCATGTTCTGTCGTCCGACAGGCTGCGCTCCACGCGTCACCAGATCAATGCGCAGTTTTGCCGCCGGACTCAAGGCTTCGAGTGCCTGGGCCAGATGCAACAAAGCATCGGTGCCTAGCAAGACTGCGTCTTTGCTGGAGCCAGGCTCAGACTCGTCCAAACTCCATAAGAAGACGAAACGCTCTGGAGCTTCGTCAACGCATGTCTCAAGCAACTGCTTCCAATCCTCGGGCACCTCGGCACGAAGGGTAAACGCGTCAGCGCCTTCAGCCACGAATGAACTGCCACGATGAGCCACGCGACAACGAACGCCGTTGGCACGGAGCTGCACGGCGACTTGGTCACCGAGCCCGGACGCATCCGCAAACACGAGCCACGACTTTTCCGCCGGCGCTTCCGCCGGAGCCGGCGCCATCACTTCCGACTCGATCCATGCCTTGCGCGCCAAGAGGCCAATGAGGCTTTCGCCGCCCTGTGGGCGGACCAGTCCAGACAGGGACGCCGTCTCGTTGAAGCCCGAATCGCGCAGCACTTTTTCCCATTGCGACCGCTGGAGCAGCGGGTGGTTGGGACGCAGATCGCGATCGGTGAAACGCCACCAACCGCTGGTCAGACCGAAGACCGTGTTCAACCACAAATGCGGTGTTGCCACCTCGACGAACAACAAACTCCCACCGGGTGCCAGAAGGTCATGGATGTTGCGCAGCGCGACCCCTACATCGCTCACCGCATGCACCACATTGGTGCCGAGGATGATGTCGAATGTGCCTGCTTCGAAGTCCTGCTCAGTGCCTGGTTTTTCGAGATCAAAAACTTTGCATTCGACTTCGGGATAGGCCGCCAGTTTCTGTCTCGCTGCGGGAAAGAACGCTGCGGACACATCACTGAACACATAGGAGTGCAGTCCGCGCTCGAGCAGCGGCAGTACTTGCGATGCCAGTCCACCCGTGCCAGCACCAATCTCCAGGATGCGCAGACCGTGCCCCTCGGGAAGATGGCGGGCTACTTCCTCAACTGCACAGGCGATGGCCGCGAGCCACGGGCTGGTGACAAGGCCGTCTCCGTAAAACTGATCCAGAAGGTCCGGCCCGCCGCTGGCGAACAGGACCTGCACAGCATCCTTCTCGCCACGCAGAATGGGACCGAGTTCCGCGCAGGTAGCCGCACAAAGCAAGGCCTCTGGCAGATGGCCCGGATACGCTGAAATGCCCGAGCGAAACGACCCTGGCGAGGAGTCCGCAGCAATCATAAACGCCGGCGTCGGCCAATAGCCGTCACCCTCTTTGATCAGCAGGTTGTCTTGCACAAGGCTGGCCGTCAACTGCGCGAACACCGGTTGCATCGGTTCTACCACGCCGAGCGAGTCCGCCGTGAACATTCCTTCAGGGCCGCTTCCCGCGCCCATCTCCCGCAAGGCGCGGGCGACCTGCGCCGCTGTCTGTTCATCTCCGGCTGCACTGGCGGCTTGTAATTTGTCCCGCCCCCGCATGTCGAGAACTTCATCCAGTGCATGCCGGGCCACGTCATGCAGGCGGTCCAAAGGCACCGGTGCTTGACGCGCGGGCTTGCCCGCTGCCGCTGTTTTTTCCCAAGCGACGTGATAGATCAGGTCACGACCTTTTCCTGTCCTGCCAGAGCGGCGTGCCCCCTCCACACTGATCGCACGGAAGCCATCAATGCGGACACAGGGCCTGCCCGCCTCATCATATATATAGATGCCGCCTTCGACGAATTCGTCGTTGGCCTGCTTCACACCGGCCCGAACGAAGCTGGAGGCTCCGGGAGAGCGAAGAAACAAAATTCTGGCGAAGCGCACGGGGAGCCTCAGCCCGGCGGTGCGTCCTTCAATCGTCGCAGCCCCGGCGGAAAAGATTTGCAGCGCGCCATCAAAGAGAACCGGGTGCAGCGGATACTCTCCCGCCCGATGCGCAATCGCATCGGACAACGAAACTCTGCCCGCCGACCTGCCAGCACCGGCCGACAATTCGCGGATGGGCCGGAACTCCTCGCCGTAGCAAAGTCCCAGATCGCTCATGTGGCCGTAAAAGGTGTCGAGTCCCACGGCTTCCAAATCAGGTGCCTGAGCGGTCTCCCACACCGATGCCGCAAAGGATGATTCGGTGCGTTCACCACGCATCGATCCCACGACATGCACCGACCACGAGGCTCCATTTTCAAACCGGCTCTGGATGGCAAACGTGCGTTCATTGGGATCGTAGGTCAGCTCCAGAAGCAGCCCGGAGGGCGGGTCCGGCAAGATGAGAGGCTTGCGGATTTCGAAGTCCTCCAAGACGAACGATTTTCCCTCGAACAATTGCGTTCCTGCTTCGAGCACCATCTCGACGAAGCCCGCGGCAGGAAACACGATGAGATTCTCGACACGGTGGTCCTTCAGAAAAGCCATGTGCCGGCCATCAAGCCGAGTGATCCAGGTCGGGGTGGCCCGCGACAGCCGGAGATCGAGCAGTCCGCGACCACCCGGTGCCAGACGACCTTCGCGCATGTCGCCGGACTCATGCCACCACCGGCTCTTGTCCCATGCGTAACCTGGAAGATCGAGAAGCTGCCGCGAAGGCGTAACGGCCGCAAAGTCGAGCACCACACCTGCCAGGTGCAGATCCATTGCCGTTTCCAGCAACGACTCGTGTTCGCGTTCCCGTCGCGTCGAGGCCATGATGGCGGCTTTGGCACCATGCTCCGAAAGGCATTCCTGAATCGAACGCACCAAGGCAGGATGCGCACCGATTTCCAGCCAGGCATCCACGCCGAACTCAGATAGCGCGGCGATCGCTGAAGCAAACTCCACCGGCTGCCGCACGCCGCGCGCCCAGTGACCGGCATCGCAAGATTTCCCCGCGAGCCGCTGACCGGTGACGGTGCTGAAAAACGGCACGGTTTCGGCCTGAGCCGACAAATCGGCCAGCGCCGTCTTGAGCGCATCTGCGGCGGGTTGCATCATCGCATGATGGAATGGATAACTCGATTGCAGGAATCGGGCAAAAATGCCTTGCGACTCCAGCTCGGCGGCGATGATCTCCAGTGAGGTCTTCAACCCCGACAGCGTCAGCGAACGAGGGCCGTTGAACGCGGAGATGCTCACCGTGCGGTCATGCCGGGCGATAACCACCCGCGCTTCGTCCGCGCTCGTGCCGACCGCCAGCATGCTTCCCCCTGACGGCGTGCACTCATGCATGAAACGCCCGCGAAGCACGATGATCTTTGCTGCTTGCTCCAGGCTGAGAATGCCAGCCACACAAGCCGCCGCATCTTCGCCAACACTATGACCCACGACGGCTGCAGGCTGCACGCCCCACGATTTCCAAAGCTCCGCGAGCGCCATCTGCATGGCGAAAATGGCAGGCTGCGAGATCTCCGTCTGCTGTATTTGCGATTCGGCTTTCGGTCGCGCGAGTTCCTCCATCAGCGAAAACCGCGCCCACGAACGCATGGCCTTGTCACAAGCCTCAATCATCCGACGGAACACCGGTTCATGCCGCATGAGTTCGCGTCCCATGCCCCACCACTGAGGGCCCTGGCCGCTCATGACGAAGACGACGCGCGTCGCCTTCTCATGCCTCGGCGTGAAGGCCGTGCGCAGCTTCGGTCCCGGTTGTCCCGTTGAGAAAGCGCTGAGTTCCTGCGCCAACTCGGACACCGAGCGCGGGGTCATGGTGAGCCGATGCGAGTGGTGATTGCGCCGCGCTCCGAGCATGTAAGTGAGGTCCGGCAGCAGAAGCGAACTGCCATTCAACTTCGAATGATCTTCCAGCCATGCGCTCAACTGCGAGGCTGCGGTCCGCAGCGCTTCCTCGGAACGGGCGGAGAGCATCAAGGGCCATGCGCGTTCCGCGTCAACGTCGAAAGGCGCCGGCTGCGGACGTGACGGCGCTTCCGCCAGGATCACGTGCGCGTTGGCACCGCCAAACCCAAACGAATTGATGCCCGCCATGCGAACACCACCCGTGTCTGGAAACGGTTCGCTCACCACTGGCACTCGGAGTTTCAAGGAAGCGAAGTCAATGTTTGGATTGGGCGTGTCAAAATGCAGGCTGGCGGGAATGAGCCCGTGCTTCAGCACCAGTGCCGCCTTGACCAGTCCGGCCACACCTGCCGCGGTTTCCAAGTGGCCAAGATTCGTTTTGGCTGATCCCATGACCAGTGCGGTTTCATCTGTTCGCCCTGCGCAAAGTGCTTCAGCCAGCGCATGAGCTTCAATTGGGTCGCCTACTGGCGTTCCCGTGCCATGAGCCTCGACATAGCCGATTTGCGATGGGATGATCCTTGCGTTCGCACACGCCTCGCGCACGAGGCGCGCCTGAGCCTCCGCACTGGGAAGAGAGATGCCATTGGTGTGGCCGTCCTGATTCACGGCCGATCCAACGATCACCGCGTAGATTGGATCGCCGTCCGCAAGGGCGTCGGAAAGCCGCTTCAGCAGCACCATGCCCGCACCTTCGCTGCGCACAAAGCCGTTGGCCGAGGCGTCGAACGCCTTGCATTTGCCTTCGGGCGACAGCATCCCGGCCTGGGAAAATCCAATGAACCCATCCGGCATGAGCAGCACGGTCGCGCCGCCCGCGATCGCCGCTTTGCAACGCCCCGCCAAAATGTGCTCGCAAGCCAGATGCACCGCCGTCAGCGCAGACGAACATGCGGTGTCCATCGCGATGCTTGGGCCGCGCAGATTCAGGCAGTAGGAAATGCGGTTGGCCGCGATGCTGTGCGCGGTACCGGTGGATGTGTGTGCGCTAATGCCGGCACGATCCGTCGCGGTGTGCTGAATCCCCTGATAGTCACTGTGGGAGATACCGGCGAACACGCCGATGTCCGTGCCCTTTTCCAAATCCAAAACCAGGCCTGCATCCTCGATCGCCTCCCAAGCCGTCTCCAGCAGCAGCCGGTGCAGCGGATCCACGTAAGGCGCTTCCCGCAGCGAGATGCCGAAGAACTGCGGATCAAACTGGTCAATCCCCTCCACAAATCCTCCGCGCCGGGCAATGCACTTTCCCGCCAGGCCAGGCTGGGCGTCGTAAAACCGCGCCACGTTCCAGCGATCGGCCGGCACTTCAGAAACCGCTTCGCGACCTTCCACGAGCAGTTTCCAAAATGATTCTGTATCGTTCACGCCACCGGGGAAGCGGCAGCCGATCCCGATGATGGCAATTCCTTCTTTGTTTATAACAGGCAATGAGACAGAGCAACGGACCGGAGTATTCGAGGGTGTAATGATTTTATGGGAAAATGGGTTCACGCTTCCGTGCAGAGGAGGTCTCCGCTGCTGATTTGGGGCCGTTTGCTTCCACCGAGCGGTAGCGGCCTTTCTAGCAATCCGCCGCCGAGCAGTAGCACTTAGTTTCTCAGCCCTCGCCTTCCCGCCTTTCAAACCGCCGAGTCTACCCAATGCTACTGCGGCAGGATTCTTCTCTCGCGTGGTCTGTTCGACAATTGAAGCGGCGATCTGATTTACGTCGCGCCTGGTTGTACGCTTTGCCATAATCCCCACTATGCTTGAGCGGACATGGATTAGCAAAAACTGTACCGCTACCCAGGGTTTCACCCTTGCAATGGGGTGAAACCCTAACGTGCGTGTCTTGTCGAATTTCCAAAATCTTGGGAGCGGGATTGAAACTATACGACTACGGAACGTCTCCTGAAGCGATCCTCCCCGGACTGAACCACGTCTGTTTCTGGTAGTGTCCTAATTTGGTTTGTTGAGCGCGAAACATCGATGTGCTGGAGAAAAGAGCGAGATTCACAGACTGACCCCAGTTCTGCGGCGCTTCTGTTAGGATTGTTAAGAGTTCTCCCGCCAACGCCTGTGGCACACTCATCTTTCGCAGGTCATCTAGAACGGAATCGGTTCCATCTCTGCCAGAACATCGACTTCGAAGTTGGGCAATGATGTCACGAATAATCTTTGCTCGCGCTTGCTTAGTCTTTCCAGACTCAGTGGTCATGCCATTTATGCAGCCTTGTCGAAATCTTTTAGCGAGACTTCCGTCTGAAGGTATCGAACGAGTGCTTCTCCTTCAGATTGAGGTAACGCCGATAGAGCGCCGTAAAGATTGGCGTCGCGTGCGCGCAAGTCGGGAAATTTGCCTTCCTCAACCAATTTCCGACTGACGGGGTCGAGCAGAAATGCTACGAAGACCGTACGGAGTTCGCGACTGTGAACGGCGTTAGCGTCTTGGGTAGTGACAAATTTCTCGAACGCTTCGTCAGCAAGTTCAGCGCGGCTTGCAATGGTTGGAACGACACCAAAAATCTTTGCAAGAATCTCCCGCAGACTCGGGGTGCGGTCGGTCTTATAGACCTCTTGCAGTTTGGGAAGACTCCAGAACTCTTCCGGCTTTTCAAACAGCAGGCGTCGAATTCGTTCTTCGACTGCGGGCCAATCTTCCGCTTCGAACGCATCGCGCAAAATTGTGTCCAAAGCGACTGCTTCGTTCGCTTGGTGCGCGAATCTGTCCCGGTACATCTCACGATCAATGCGGATGCCGAACACGTCCACGTGATCCTGCGCAACTGCAGCGATTGGATCGGGCGAGGTGTTGGTGAGCGTATCGATGCGAACGCCACCACCGTCCCCTCCGCCGTTTGGTCCTGGCGGAGCCGGTTCGCGCGGTGGGATTAATCTCTGGTCGTAATCGAAATCTTCTTCGAAGTATTCGCAGTTTGCAAAGAAATCGAAGAGCCCAAAACCATCTTTGTCGATCTTTTGTTCGTTCTCACCATCCTGATGTTTGAACGTGAACAGGCGTGTTCCGCAGCCTTTGATTTGAATAAAGTCTGTCGGGGACATCATCGGACGCGCGAGGACAACGTTCAGAATGTCTTCGCAATCGTAACCGGTCGTCATCATTCCGACGGTGACGCAAACTCGTGTCCGACCGGTGTCGTAATCGCGGAATTCGCTTTCGCGCCACTTCGACTTCCCGCTCAAATTGTTGTTTGCAAAATCGAGTGTCATTTGCTGCGCGCCCGGAATCTCTGACGTGACTTGAACAGCGAATGTCGATCCTGCGCCGTATGCGTTCGGCCAACGTCGCGTCGCTTCTTCATTCAAGACGGCGGCGAGTTTGGTTGCGTGTCTTCGATTGACGGCGAAGCAAATCGTCTTGCCCACTTCGCCGGTGAGCGGATCGCATTTCGCGTTGTCGAGAAAACAGCGGACGAAACTCAGGTTTGTTTCGTCAGAGAAGAACTTTCGTTCATAATCCTTCCTCCCAAAAACGAGTTCGCTCTCCTGTCCATCGTCGCCAGCTGAGATGGTTACAGTGTAACCTTCATCCGACAGCATCTGCGTCGTAATCTCAGTGCGCGCATCAAACGTTGTCGGATTGACGAGATATGGCGGCTCGTGCTGAACCGCTTGAGTCAAACTGTAGCGAAAGGTCACCGTCTACGGCAGCAAATTGCGCCAGCGATATTTTTCTAGCGGACCAGTGAAGAATGACCGCTTTCCGCCAAGCTTCCCGGATTCCTCATCAAGGTCGTCCATGAATTTGTAGATCAACGCAAGCGTGATCAGCTCGACCTGATCAGTCGGCAGCGGAAGTTTGCCGACCAGCACGTCGCGGCAGGCGTCAGTGCGGCGCTTGGTTTCGGAAGTGAGCATGACGGACGGAGCAATACTAACTAGTAGCTCTTCGATTAAAAGCGTCGATCAAAGGCTGCACTACCACTGTTTTAATCGCGTTGACTCGCTCATCCCACCGCCGCGATCACCTTGAGTTCGATCGCGATCGCGCGGGCAGGACTCCCATTTTACTTTGCGATGCAGACGTTTTTCGGCTCGGTGAAGAAGTGCGGGGCTGCATCGCTGCCTTCGTTTTTGTCCTGGTCAAAAAAAAATTAGGACACTACCTGCCCTGGCCGGAACCACATCTGTTGCTACTCGTCCTTAGCTGCTTTTCGAGCAACGGGGAATGTTTTGAGAAAACGATTGCCGGGCGGGTAGTCTGAACTAGAGGATTGCCAAATGTGTGGCATTGCGGGTGTGCTGGATCTAGCCGGGCTGCGAATGGTGCCGGAGGGCATCGTCAAACGGATGGCCCAGGCGCTGGTGCATCGCGGCCCGGACGAAGAGGGTTACCTCCACCGTCCTGGGCTGGCGCTAGCCTCCCGGCGGCTCAGCATTGTCGGGTTGGCGGATGGCCAGCAGCCGGTCGCCAATGAAGACCGAAGCGTGTTTGTGGTCTTCAACGGCGAGTTGTTCGATTACTCCGAGAAGAAGGCGGAGCTTACATCGCGAGGACATCGCCTGGTCACCCACTGCGACACGGAAATCATTCCGCACATGTGGGAAGAGAATCAGGAAGGCATGTTCGAGCGCCTGCGCGGCCAGTTCGCCGTGGCCTTGTGGGACGTGCGTCGGCATCAATTGATTCTTGGACGGGACCGCTTCGGCATCTGTCCGCTTTACTGGACGCGACAAGGGGACTGGCTCCTGTTCGCATCCGAAATCAAGGGCCTTCTGGCCTCGGGCATGGTGCCGGCCAAACCCGACCTGCGCGGCATTGATCACATGTTCACCTTCGCCGCCATGCCGGGACCGGTGACGTGTTTTGAAGGTGTGCAGCTCCTGCCTGCCGGCCATTATTTGCAGATAGCTCCGGGCAACGAAGGCGGCGCGGCACCCGTCATCAACGAACGCACCTACTGGGAGATGGATTTCCCTGATCAAGGTGACGAGGACGCGGGAAAAGACCCTCGCAAGTTGGTGGATGATTTCGAGCAGGTGTTGCTGAAAGCGGTGGAGAAACGGCTTTGGGCCGATGTGCCGGTGGGCGCCTATCTCTCGGGCGGTCTCGATTCGAGCATGATCGTGGCCATGGCCTATCACTTCAAAGGTCCGGCGCTTAACACCTACACCATTCGCGTTGACGATCCCGCTCTCGATGAACTCAGTGCGGCCACCCTTTCGGCCCAGCACATCGGCACCAAGCCGCCCATCGTACAGGAGTTCCGCGCCAGTGACGCGCTGAAGACTTATCCGCGGCTGATCCAAGCCGCCGAGTCGCCTGTGATCGATACGTCGTGCGCGGCTTTACTGCAATTGGCCCAACGCGTTCATGCCTGCGGGCAGAAGGTGGTCCTCACTGGGGAAGGGGCTGACGAGTGGCTGGCTGGCTATCCTTGGTACAAGATCGCCAAGGTGCTGGGTGTTCTTGATCTTGTGCCTGGGATGCGGCTGAGCGACGCGGCGCGACGCGCGTATTTCCGGCTGAATCATGTGCCCCAATACCCACCTGAGATGAGACGCGGTGTGGAGGAATCCATCGGTGGCCCGAACGCGTGGATTGATGCCTACGGACTGCTCGGGCTCTCCAAGCTTCGCTTCTATGCCGCGCCGATGCGGGAAGTGCTGGAGAAGACTCATCCTTGGGCAGAGCTGGGACTCAATCTGGAGCGTGCCAGGCGCTGGCATCCACTGAACCGTGGCATCTGGGTCGCAGCCCGCGTTACTTTGGCCGGGCACCTTCTCCAGGCCAAGGGGGACCGTGTCTCGATGCACTCCTCGGTGGAGGTGCGGTATCCGTTCCTCGATGAGGACGTCTTTGCCTTCACGGCCAGGCTGAACCCCCGCTGGAAGCTGCGC
>Ga0193750_1000179_pt1 | contig 18479 bp, 16 predicted proteins | sample L1c1metaG_FD_160569 | JGI IMG/M metagenome (GOLD analysis project Ga0193750, IMG submission 160569) | Soil microbial communities from a riparian zone of the East river system, Colorado, United States - L1c1 | ecosystem: Environmental > Terrestrial > Soil > Riparian zone | place: USA: East River... | reverse complement strand
GTCGCTGGGCTCGCCGGCGAACCACGCGTCGAGGATCTCAGCGAGCTCGGCCTCGGAGGTGCTGCGCAGGCTGAGCGCGAGCACGTTGGCGTCGTTCCAGCGCCGCGCACCATCGGCCGTGGCGGCGTCCAAGCACAGCGCGGCACGCACGGAGGCGACCTTGTTGGCGGCGATCGACGCGCCGGTGCCCGTCCAGCAGCAGACGATCGCCTGCTCGGCGCGGCCCTCGGCGACGTCGCGCGCGGCGGCCTCGGCAGCCCACGCCCAATCCGGGCGCTCGCGCTCGCCCAATGCGCCGTGCGCGATGGTCGAATGGCCTCGGCGCTGCAACTGCGGCGCGAGCGCCCGCGCCACTCCGGTCAGCTCGTCGGCGGCGATCGAGATGCGCATGTGCGCGAGTATGGCCGATCGCGCCGCGCCGATCCGCACCCGCGGAATGTAAAGATGCATCCGTGAACCGCGAGCCTCCCGGCACGCAGCCGCCGCGCCGCTTTCGCCCGCGACTGCACTGGGAGCTGCTGATCTGCAGCGTGCACGGACACGAGCTGCTCGGCACGGACGCGGCCGAGCTGCGCGCCGAGGACGCGCTGTTCGCGCGCGAGGACGCACACGGCGCGCGCTGGTATCGCTGCCTGCGCTGCGACAGCTGGCTCGCGCTGCAGCGCCCCGTAAACCCGTCCCGCGGCCACCCGCCCGAGCGCGAGCAGATCGAGCTGCCGTTGCGCGGAAAGCCGCTGCGCGACAAGGTCGTGCTGCGGCTGATCGCGCTGGACCGCGCCTTTCACTTCGTCGTGCTCGTCGCCCTGGGTGTTCTCGTGCTGCTGTTCGCTGCCGACCGCGAGACGCTGCGCCACACCTTCTACAAAGTCGTCGCCGACCTGCAGGGTGGCGTGGCGGCGAGCCAGACGCATTCCTCGCACGGCCTGCTGCACGAGATCGACATCGCCTTCACGACGTCCTCGTCGCACCTGCACCTCGTCGGCGGAGTGCTGCTCGTCTACGGACTCGTCGAGGGGATCGAGGGAATCGGACTGTGGCTGCAGCGGCGCTGGGCCGAGTACCTGACGTTCATCGTGACGACCTCGCTGCTGCCGCTGGAGGTCTATGAGATGGCCAACCGCACCACCGTCTTCAAGGCGATCGCGTTCGTGATCAACGTGGCCGTCGTGATCTACCTGCTGCGCGCCAAGCGCCTGTTCGGCGTGCGCGGCGGAGTCGCCGCAGAGCATGCCGAGAGCGCGCTCGATCAGGGCTGGGACGCGCTGGCGCGGACGGCGCCGCCGGGCTCAGACGTGACGCCGGGCGAGCCGGTGCGTACGCTCGGCTGATCGTCCTCGCGTGGAGATCACGCCGGCCGCCGCCGCTCCCCGCCCCCGCCCGGCCACGAACCGGCGCGCCCAATCGAGCAGCAGCTCGTGCACGCGGTCGTCGTCTGAGAGCTCGCTGTGAAAGGCGACGACGAGCATCTGTCCCTGTCGCGCCGCGACAGGATGGCCGTCCACCTCGGCGAGCACCTGCACGTCGGGCCCGTGCTCGGCGATCCACGGCGCGCGGATGAAGACGGCGCGCAGCGGTCCGCCGGGCAGGCCGGCGACGGCGACGTCGGCCTCGAAGCTCTTGATCTGGCGCCCGAACGCGTTGCGCTGAGCCAGGATGTCCATCAGCCCGAGATGAGCGCGGTCGAGCATGATCAGACCGGCGCACGAGCCGAGCACCGGCAAGCCGTCGCCGACCAGCGCGGCGATCGGCTCGGCCAGCCCCTCGCGCCGGACGCCGAGCGTCATCGTGGTGGACTCGCCTCCGGGGATGACCAGGCCGCACACGCCGTCCAGGTCAGCCGCGACGCGCACCTCGCGAACCGCCGCTCCCAGCCGGCGCAGCACGCGCGCATGGGCCTCGAAGTCGCCCTGCAGCGCGAGCACGCCGACCAACGGCTCAGCCATCGGCCGCGTCGCTACCAGCCGCGTTGAGCCAGCAGCTGCTCGCCGTCGAGCTTGGAGCTCTCAAGGCTGACCATCGCCGAGCCCAGGCCGCGGGATGCGGCGGCCACGCGCTCGGGGTCCTGCCAGTGCGTGGTCGCCTCCACGATCGCGCGCGCTCGCGTCGGCGGGTCGTCGGACTTGAAGATGCCCGAACCGACGAACACGCCTTCGGCGCCGAGCGCCATCATCAGCGCGGCGTCGGCCGGCGTGGCGATGCCGCCCGCGCAGAACAGCACGACCGGCAGCCGGCCGTCGCGGGCGACCTGGCGCACGATGTCAAGCGGCGCCGCCAGCTGCTTGGCGGCAGTCGCCAGCTCGGAGTCTTCCAGCGTGCCCAACCGGCGGATCTCGCCGTTGATCTGGCGCATGTGGCGGACGGCCTCGACGATGTCTCCCGTGCCCGCCTCGCCCTTGGAGCGGATCATCGCGGCACCCTCGCCGATCCGCCGCAGCGCCTCGCCGAGATTGGTCGCGCCGCACACGAATGGCACCTTGAATGCCCACTTGTCGATGTGGTTGGCCTCGTCGGCCGGCGTCAGCACCTCGGACTCGTCGACGTAGTCGACCTCCAGTGCCTCCAGCACCTGGGCCTCGAGGAAGTGACCGATGCGCGCCTTGGCCATCACGGGAATGCTCACGGCCTCCTGGATGCCGGCGATCATCTCCGGATCGGACATGCGCGCGACGCCGCCGTCGCGGCGGATGTCGGCGGGAACGCGCTCCAGCGCCATGACCGCCGCGGCACCCGCCTCCTCGGCGACCGTAGCCTGCGCGGCGTTGACCACGTCCATGATCACGCCGCCCTTGAGCATCTCCGCAAGGCCCGTCTTGACGCGGAATGTCGACTCGTCGCGCATGGGGCCAGTCTAGCTGGGCGGACTGCGCTGGCTGCGACGCCGGTGACCGGCATCCGGCCTTCAGGTCGAGCCGGCCTGCGCTCCTGGATACAACTTGTGAACGCTCCGGCCGCCACGACCGTTACAGGGCCGGCCGTCCGGGCCGGCGATGCTCCTTCCGCCGCTACTTCAGGCGGAAGGCCTTGATGCGATCGTCGTACTGGGCGGAGTCCTGCGCGTAGACGCCGTAGGCGAGCGCTTGGATGAGGCTGAGCAGGGCTGTGTGCGAGCGCACGTAGGCGGGGCTGTTGGAGGAGTAGTAGAGCTTGATCTGCGCGAGCTTTGCGACCTCGGAGAGCGTCGCGTCGGTGATCGCGGCGGTCTTCGCCTTGCGGTGGCGGGCGAGCTTCATCGCGCGCACGACCAGCGGATGCGGTCGACCGGCGGACAGGCCGATCACGAGCGTGCCCTGCTCGATGCGCCCGAGGCGGCTGAGCGCCTCCTGGGACGGGCTGGCGACGACGTCGACGCGCAGGTCGAGCAGCATCAGCAGATGGCGCAGGTAGCTGGCGAAGAATGCCATCTGATCGGTGCCGGCGACGAGCACCTTGTCGGCTGAGACGATCGCCTCGATGAGCGCTTCGACGGAGCTGCGCGAGACCTTGCGCGCGGTCTCCTCGACGTTCAGGTGATCGGCCGCCAACGCGGTCTCGAACTCGTTCTGGTCGAGCGAGAACAGCGGCGCCGAGGACGACGATGCGGGCTCAGCCGTCTTTGCGTGCACGCGGCGATATTCCTCGCGCGCGGCAGCCTGCAGCTCGGGAAAGCCCTCGAAACCCAGCGCCTGGGAGAAGCGCACGACGGTGGAGCTGGAGGTGTTGGCGCGGCGCGCCAGCTCCTCGGCGGTCTGGAACGCGGCCTCGTCGAGATGGTCGACGATGTACTGCGCGACGTCCTTCTGCGAGCGCGAGCACTCGTCGAAACGCGCGCGGATGTACTTGGAGAGGCTCTGGTGCTCGCTCGTGCCGCCGAGCGGAGAGCCGCCGGCGGGCGCACCATCGGTGGGAGGTGTGGCAACACGCTTCATCGGCGCTGTTGTTCGACGTCGCGGGCACTCACTCCTGCCAGCGCCCTCAACGACGCTTCGCGCGCCTCGCGCCGAGCGGGCAGTTCGAAGCGCGGCAGCGGTGATCTGAAACCCGTGCAGCGGCGTAGATTGACTGACGAGATGCGCCCTCCATCGCACAGCACGGCACAGATCGACGGGGCGGCCCTGTGAGGATCGCGGTCGTCGGCGCGGGCGTTTCCGGGCTGGTGGCCGCTCATCTGCTGCACCGCGAGCACGAGGTCATCGTCTATGAGGCCAACGACTACGCCGGCGGGCACACGAACACGATCCGCGTGGACACGGCGCATCAGACACATCACGTCGATACGGGCTTCATCGTGATGAACGACCGCAACTACCCGAACTTCACCCGCCTGCTGGACCGCCTCGGCGTCGCGCGCCAGCCGACGCAGATGAGCTTCTCGGTCAAGGGCGAGGAGCGCGACTTCGAGTTCAGCGGCACGCCACGGGGACTGTTCTGCCAGCCCGGCAACCTCGCCAGCCCGCGCTTTGCGCGGATGATCGTCGATCTGCTGCGCTTCAACCGCGCGCTGCGCGCCCTGCTCGATGGCGAGGACAGCGGCGAGTCGATGCACGACTTCCTCTTACGCCATCGCTTCTCGCGCGCTTTTGTCGAGCGGCTGATCGTGCCCCAGATGTCGGCCGTATGGTCGGCCGACCCGCGCAAGGCCGGCTCGTTTCCGGCGCGCTTCATCGCCGAGTTCTTCGCCAACCACGGGATGCTGGGCTTTCGCGATCGGCCGCGTTGGTCGACGGTGGTCGGCGGCTCGGCGCGCTACGTGGAGGCGCTGACGGCGCCTTTCGGCGGGCGCATCCGCCTGCTCGCGCCAGTCCGCTCGATCAAGCGCAGCGACGGGCACGTGGAGATCGTCGCCGGCGGCTCGGGCGCGGAGACCTACGACCACGTGGTCATCGCGACGCACTGCGACCAGGCGCTGCGCATGCTCAGCGACGCCTCCGAGCGCGAGCGCGAGCTGCTCAGCTCGATCGCCTATCAGCCCAACGAGGCGGTCCTGCACACCGACAGCGCGCTGCTGCCACGCCGCCGGGCGGCGCGCTCGGCGTGGAACTTCCACCTGCTGCGCGAGCCCAAGCCGTTGAGCACGGTCACCTACTACATGAACCATCTGCAGCGCCTGACGGCCCAGGAGGACTTCTGCGTCACACTGAACCGCACGGAGGCAATCGACCCGGCGAAGATCATCCGCACGATCCCCTACGCGCATCCGATGTACACGCCCGGCGGCGTGGCGGCGCAGTCCGAGCACGCGACGATCAGCGGCCTCGCCGGCCGCACGCACTACTGCGGCGCGTACTGGGGCTGGGGCTTTCACGAGGACGGTGTGGTCAGCGCGCTGCGCGCCTGTAAGCCCTTCGGGGTGCGCCTGTGAGCGTCGCCGTCGCAACTTCGTGCGCGGCCGCGCGTCGGCAGGCGCCGGGCGGACTCGCGTCCTGCCTGTACGAGGGGTCGGTGCGTCACCGCCGCACGACGCCGCGCGACGAGTTTCGCTTTGCGCTGTTCATGGCCTATATCGACCTCGACGAGCTGCCGTCGCTGTTCGATTCCAGCCGGCTGTGGTCGGCGCACCGACCGGCGCTCGCCTGGTTTCGCCGCGCGGACTACCTCGGCGACCCGTCGACGCCGCTGCGCACGGCTGTCGCCGACCTCGTCGCGCAGAGCGCCGGGGTCTCCCTGGACGGCCCGATCCGCGTGCTGACGCACCTGCGCTGCCTCGGCCACTGCTTCAACCCGGTGAGCTTCTATTACTGCTTTGACGCCGCGGCCGAGCACGTCCGCGCGGTCGTCGCGGACGTCACCAACACCCCGTGGGGGGAACGCCACGCCTATGTGATGCCGGTCGACGCGCGCGGCGAGCATGGATCGACGTCGGTGCTGCACGGACGCTTCGTCAAGGCGCTGCACGTCTCGCCGCTGATGGGTATGCAGCACACCTACGACTGGCGCCTGAGCGAGCCCGGCGAGCGTCTGTCCGTGCACATCGAGTCGACCAGCGACCACGACGGCGCGCGCGCCTTCGACGCAACGCTGTCGCTGGCCCGCCGCGAGATCACCTCAGGCGAGCTGCGCCGCGCGATCATTCGCCACCCGGCGCTTACGATGCGCCTGAGCGCGCGCATCTACACCCACGCGCTGCGCCTGCGCCTGCGAGGCGCCCGGTATCACCCGCACCCCGGCAAGCGCCCGCCCGGGCACGCGGCGAGCGTCGGCTGCCCTGCGGACGCGATGGCCGACGCGCAGCCGGAGCCAACGGGATGAGCGCCATGCGTTCCGCCGCGCCGCTGCTGAACCCCTCCCCCGCGCGCGCAGACGACGGCTGGCCAGGCGAGAGCCGCTTCTCGCCGGCCGACCGGCTCGCTCGCTGGCTGGCGCTGCGCCTGCTCTCGCGGGCCAGCGGCGGCGAGCTGGTCGTCGTCGAGGGGACGCGGCGCATGGTCTTCGGACAGCGCCTGGCACGCAGCCCGCTGTCGGCCGTGCTGCGTGTGCGCTCAGCGCGCTTCTATCGCCAGCTGCTGCGCGGCAGCGTCGGCCTGGGCGAGTCCTACGTGGATGGGCTGTGGGACTGCGACGACCTCGTCGCGTTGACGCGCATCGCCGCGCGCAACGTCGGCAAGCTCGACCGACTGCGACGCGCGTTCGCGCCGGCGTTGGCACCGGCGCAGCGCTGGGCGCGCTGGCTGGCGCGCAACACGCCGGGGCGCGCGCGCGAGCGCATCTCGGCGCACTACGACCTCGGCAACGAGCTGTTCTCGCAGTTTTTGGACCCGACGATGATGTACTCGTGCGCCGTGTTCGAGTCGCCGCAGGACACGCTCGAAGAGGCGTCGCTGGCAAAGCTTCAGCGCGTCTGCACCAAGCTCAAGCTCGGAGCGCATGACCACGTGCTGGAGATCGGCGCCGGCTGGGGCGGCTTCGCGCTCTACGCGGCTGGGCGCTACGGCTGTCGCGTGACGACCACGACGATCTCCGCCGAGCAGCACGCGTTCGCCAGCGAGCGCGTGCGCCAGGCGGGCCTGCAGGATCGCGTGACGGTGCTGTTCCAGGACTATCGCGACCGATCGGAGATCGGCCAGCAGGGCGCGTACGACAAGCTGGTCTCGATCGAGATGATCGAGGCGGTCGGCTGGCAGTACTTCCCGACCTTCTTCAAGCGCTGCTCGGAGCTGGTCAAGCCCGACGGCGCGATGCTGCTGCAGGCGATCGTGATCGAGGATGACGCCTACGAGGTGGAGAAGGCGGGCAAGAGCTTCATGAACACGCACGTCTTCCCCGGCGGCTGTCTGCCGTCGCTGGACGTGATCGCCCGAACGGTCGCGCGCGTGACCGACTTCCGCCAAGTCCACGTCGATGACATCACCGCGCACTACGCGGTCACGCTCGAACACTGGCGCGCGCGCTTTTTGGCGGCGAGCGAGCGCCTCTCCTCACTGGGCTACGACGAGCGCTTCCGCCGACTGTGGGAGCTTTATCTCAGCTACTGCGAGGGCGGCTTTCGCGAGCGGCGCATCCGGGACGTGCAATTGCTGCTGGCCAAGCCGCGCTTTCGCTGAGGAGCCCGTGGGCACGGCGCGTGCCTTTCTCCTCGGTCGCTCGCGTCCGTAGGACGCCACGCTCCCTGCTGGCCGATCTCCGATCGGCGGCCCGCTTGACCCACGAGCTCCTCACACGTCGTGTCACCGCGGCGGGAAGATAGGCTCCGCGCGATGCGCCGCGAGCTGTTCGAGGACGTGCACGAAGACTTCCGCGCGAGCTTTCGCACGTTTCTGGAGCGCGAGGTGATCGGCGAGGAGGGTCGCTACGGCGAGTGGGAGCGCGCCGGGCTGATGCCGCGCGAGGTGTTCGAGTCGGCCGGCCGCGGCGGCTTTGTCGGCATGGCCGTGCCCGAGCGATACGGCGGCGCCGGCGCCGAGGACTTTCGCCTGAACCTGGTGATCGGCGAAGAGACACAGCGCGCCGCCGTCGGCAGCTTCGGCCTGGGCATCACGCTGCACAACGACATCTGCCTGCCCTACTTCCTCACCTACTGCACCGAGGAGCAGCGCGAGCGCTGGCTGCCGGGCATCGCCTCCGGCGAGCTGATCACGGCGATCGCGATGACCGAGCCGGGCATCGGCTCGGACCTCGCCTCGATGTCCACGCGCGCCATGCGCGACGGCGAGCACTACGTGGTCAACGGATCGAAGACGTTCATCACCAACGGCATCAACGCCGACCTGGTGATCACGGCCGTGAAGACCGACCCCTCCCAGCGCCACCGCGGCATCAGCCTGCTGATCGTCGAGCGCGGCATGGAGGGCTTCGAGCGCGGGCGCAACCTGGAGAAGATCGGCCAGCACGCGCAGGACACCGCCGAGCTGTCGTTCGCAGACGTGCGCGTACCAGTCGAGAACCTGCTCGGCGAGGAGGGCGAGGGCTTTCGCTATCTGGTCTCCAACCTTCCGCAGGAGCGCCTGTCGATCGCCGCGTCAGCGGTCGCGGCCGCCGAGGCGGCGCTCGAGTGGACGCTTGAGTACGTGCGCGATCGCCAGGCCTTCGGCCAGGCGATCGGCTCGTTTCAGAACTCGCGCTTCACCCTGGCCGAGGCGCACGGCGAAGTGCAGATCGCGCGCGCGTTCGTCGATCTCTGCACGCGGGCGCTCGATGCCGGCGAGCTGACGCCCGAGGATGCGGCGACGGCCAAGTGGTGGTGCACCGACCTGCAGGGCAGCGTCGTGGATCGCTGCCTGCAGCTGTTCGGCGGCTATGGATACATGCTCGAGTATCCGATCGCGCGCGCCTTCGCCGACGCCCGTGTCACGCGCATCTACGGCGGCGCCAACGAGATCATGAAGGAGATAGTCGGGCGTTCGCTGGGGCTCTAGCAGACCGCGTCAACCCGACGCGGGCGCGCTCTGCAGTTCGTCGGCGAGCGCCACGAAGTAGTCAAGCGCCCGCGGGTTGACCAGCGAGTCGACGCTCGCGGCCTCGGCGACCGGTGTGCCCATGAGGATGCGCTTGACAGGCACCTCGAGCACCTTGCCCGAGAGCGTGCGCGGGACCTCTGCGATCTGGCGCACCTCGTTGGGCACGTGGCGCGGCGAGCAGTCCTCGCGGATGCGGCGCTTGATCTGCGCCGTCAGCCCGTCGTCGAGCTCGACGTCGGGCGCGAGCACGACGAACAGCACCATGCGCAGCTCCTCCTCGCCCGGTCGCGCGGGAATGTCGATCACAAGCGCATCCAGCACCTGCGGCACGGCGCTGGCCGCACGGTAGATCTCGCTCGTGCCCATGCGCACGCCCTGGCGGTTGATCGTCGAGTCCGAGCGGCCATAGATCACCGCGCCGCCGCGCGGCGTTATGCGAATCCAGTCTCCGTGCCGCCAGACGCCCGGGTACATCGAGAAGTAGCTGTCGCGAAGGCGCTCGCCGTCCTCGTCGCCCCACAAGAACAGCGGCATCGACGGCAGCGGCTCGGTGATCACCAGCTCGCCCACGCGATCGACGTGCGCGTGGCCCTGCTCGTCCCAGGACTCCACAGCGCAGCCGAGCGCGCGGCACTGCAGTTCGCCCTCGTAGACGGGCAGGAGAGGGCAGCCGGCGACGAAGGCGGTGCACACGTCGGTGCCGCCGCTGGTGGAGAACAGCCAGATGTCCTCGCCGACGTGCTCGTAGACCCAGCGAAAGCTCTCCGGCGCCAGGGGCGAGCCGGTCGAGCCGATCGCGCGCAGGGCGCGCAGATCGTGGTCGCGATGGGGCTGCACGCCCGCCTTCTCACAGCTTGCCAGCAGGCCGGCGCTGACGCCCATGCAGGTGATGCCGGCCCGCTGGGCAAGGCTCCACAGCGCACCGAGGTCGGGGTGCGCGGGGCTGCCGTCGTAGAGCACGATGGCGGCGTCGGAGAGCAGGCAGCCGACGAGGAAGTTCCACATCATCCAGCCGGTCGTCGTGAACCAGAACATGCGGTCGCCGGGATGCAGGTCCAGGTGCATGCGCTTCTTCAGCTGCTCGACCAGGATTCCCCCGTGGCCCTGCACGATGGCCTTGGGCAGCCCGGTCGTGCCCGAGGAGTAGAGCACCCACAACGGGTGGTCGAAGGGCACCTGCTCGAACACCGGCTCGGCGCCCTCCCCCATCTGCAGCAGCTCCTGCCAGGCCAGCGCGCCGTCGAGCCGCGCGTGCCCGTCCAGGTAGCCCAGCAGGACGGTGTGCTGAACGCTGGGCAGCTCGGCAAGGATCGCCCGCACGACGGCCGTGCGGTCGAAGTCCTTGCCGCCGTGGCGGTAGCCGTCGACCGTCAGCAGCACCTTCGGCTCGATCTGTGCGAAGCGATCGATCACGCTGCGCGCGCCGAACTCCGGCGCGGCGCTGGACCAGATCGCGCCGATCGACGCGGTCGCCAAGAAGGCGACGAGCGTCTCGGGGATGTTCGGCATGTAGGCGACCACGCGGTCGCCGCGCCCGACGCCGAGCGAGCGCAGCCCGGCTGCCGCGGCGGCGACCTGCGCGCTCAGCTGGCCCCAGGTCAGCTCGTCCAGCTCGCGCAGCTCGGAGCTGTGCACGACGGCCGCATGCTCGTCGCGCGAGGGTCGCGGCCCGTCGCCTGCCCGCCCGCCGGCGCCGTCGAAGCGCAGCGGCGCGAGCAGGTTCTCGGCGTAGTTCAGCTCCGCTCCTGCGAACCACCGGGCGCCGGGCATGCGCCGCTCGGCCAGCGGCTGCTCGTAGGTCTTGGAGCTGCGCACCTCGCAGAACTCCCAGATGCTCGCCCAGAAGTCCTCGATCTCCTCGACCGACCAACGCCACAGATCCTCATAGCCGTCGAAGTCGTGCCCGCGGCGCTCGGCGACCCAGCGCATGAAGCGCGTCATCTCCGCGCGCTCGCGATCGGCCTGCGTCGGCTGCCACAGCGGTGTCTGCCCGGATGCGCTGACCATGCGGGTATTCTCGCGGTTTGTGGATGTCCTTGGGCTGCGCGCCGAGTTTCCCGTGCTTCAAGCGCGCGCATACCTCAATGCGGGCACCGACGGGCCGCTGCCCACGGCTGCCGTCCAGGCCGCCGCACAGGAGCTTCAGCGCGAGGCCGACGAGGGGCGTGCGTTCGCGCACTTCCAACGTCGCGGCGAGCTCAACGACCGGCTGCGAGCGACCTACGCGCGAGCGCTCGCCGCCGATCCGGCCGACGTCGCGCTGACCACCTGCACGAGCGACGGCATCGCCATGACGATCGCCGGCCTCGCCTTGGGCGAGGGCGATGAGATCGTCACCAGCGACGAGGAGCACCCAGGCCTGCTCGGTGCGCTGGGCGCTGCGCGCGAGCTGCGCGGCGTGTCGATTCGCGAAGTGCCGATGCGCGAGCTCGCCGCGGCGGTCGGCCCGCGCACGCGCCTGGTCGCCTGCTCGCACGTCGGCTGGATGAGCGGCCTGCTCGCCCCGGCGCAGCTCGCCCAGGTCGACGTGCCGGTGCTGCTCGACGGCGCGCAGCGCCTCGGCGCGGTGCCGGTCGATGTGCGCGCGCTCGGCTGCGACGCCTACGCAGGCGCCGGGCAGAAGTGGATGTGCGGTCCCGACGGGCTGGGGATGCTCTATGTCAGTCGCGAGCTGAGCGAGCGCTTGGAGGTGACGCGCCGCGGCTATGCCAACCTGCTGGACCCCAACGCCGGCGTCCAGGCCCGCCTGCACGAGGATGCGCGGCGTTTTGACACGATGTCGCTGAGCGCCGAGACGGTCGCCTGCGGGCTGGCAGCCGCCGAGCTGCTGGAGTCGGTCGGCTGGAGCGCGGTGCACGAGCGCGCGCGCACGCTCGCCGCGACGCTTGCCGAGCGCCTGGCCGAGCAGGGCCGCGAGATCGCGCCGCGTGACGACACGACTCTCGTGTCCTTCACCAGCGCCGACGCCGAGGCCGAGCGCGAGACGCTGGCCGCGAGCGGATGCATCGTGCGCAACATTCCCGGGCGGCCGTGGCTGCGCGCCTCCGTCGGCGCTTGGAACGACGAGAGCGACCTCGATCGCCTGCTCGCGTCGCTCGCCGCCGCATGAGCGCCTCGCGGCAGACCGCCACGCTGCCGAGCAGCGACAGCGAACGCAGCGCAGGCGACAGGGCGCCCGTGCGCGATCGCGCCGGCAACTGGGCCGGGCGGCTGGGCTGGCATCACCTGGCGCTCGCGGCTGTGCTGGTGCTGTCAACCGTCGTCAACACGCATCGCCTCAGCCAGAACGGCTACGGCAACATCTTCTACTCGGCCGGCGACAAGTCGATGCTGCGCTCGCTGCACAACTTCTTCTTCGTGGCGTTCGATCCCGGCGGCCTGGTGAGCGTCGACAAGCCGCCGCTCGGGCTGTGGGTTCAGACGGCCAGCGCCAAGCTGTTCGGCTACACGCCGCTCAGCCTGCTGCTGCCCGAGGCGATCCTCGGCGTTCTCGCGGTGCTGCTGCTGTACCGCGCGCTGGCGCGGCGCATCGGCGGTTGGGCGGGCGTCGCCGGGGCGCTGGCGCTGGCGATCTTCCCGTCCTTCGTGGCGGTCTCGCGCACGACCAACGTCGACACCCTGCTGGTGTTGCTGATGATCCTCGCCTGCGACGCCGGCGTGCGCGCGGCCGAGACCGGGCGGTGGCGCGCGCTGATCTGGAGCGGCGTGCTCGTCGGCCTGGCGTTCAACACCAAGACGCTGGCCGCCTACCTGGTCGTGCCGGGCATCGCGCTGGCGGCGCTGGTATGCGCCCGCGGGGCTGTCGGGCGGCGCCTGCTGGCGCTGCTGGGCGCCGGCGTGGCGATGCTCGTCGTGTCGTTCGCCTGGATGGCCGTCGTCGAAGCGACGCCGAAGTCCGACCGGCCCTATGTCGGCAGCTCCACGAACAACACCGAGCTGGGGCTGACGTTCAACTACAACGGCTTCGGCCGCGTCGGCGGGCAGACGGGCGGACCGGGGCAGATCCCCGTCGGCGCCGGCGGCGTCGCGCGCAAGGTCTCGCCGACCAAGGCCAAGCTGCGTGAAGCGACCAAGACGCGCATCGCGCCAGAAGGCCCAGAAAAGACCGAACTGCTGCCCAACGGCCGGGCGCGCAACCCGATCGCCTTCGGCGGGCCGACCGGTCCATTTCGGCTGTTCGGCAAGGGGCTCGGCGACCAGGGTGCGTGGCTGCTGCCCTTCGCGCTGGCCGGCCTGCTGGCCTTCGCGCTGCTGGTGCTGGGCGACGGTCGCAGGCACGGCTGGCGGCCGGCCGACCGTGCGCGGCTGGCGCTGCTGTTCGCGTTCGGGGGCTGGTTCGTCGCGGAGGCGGGCGTGCTGAGCCTCTCCAAGGGCATCGTGCACCCCTACTACGTCTCCGCGCTGGGCCCGGGCGTCGCGGCGATGGTCGCAGCCGGCGCGTTCTCCTTCGCCGAGCTCGCCCGACGACGCGACCGGCCCCTGCTCGTGCCTCTGCTGCTCCTGCTGGCGGGCGCGGTCGCTGCGACGGTCGCGGTGGAGCTGTCGCTGCTGCACAAGGCCGACTACATGCCGTGGTTCACGGTGCCGTTGATCGCACTCGCCGGCGCCGGCCTGCTCGCGACGGTGCTCGCCGTGGCCTTCCTGCGCCGCGCGGCGCCGGCGGCGATCGCGCTGCTGCTCGCGGCGCTGGCCATCGCGCCGGCTGTCTACTCGGCCACCAACTGGCTGGCGCCGGTGCAGTCGACCTTCCCCGCGGCGGGACCGCGCCAGGCCGCCGGACCCGGCGGCTATGGCGTCAGCGCCGAGCACGTGAACGTGGATCGCGCGCTGCTGCGCTACGTACAGGCGCACCGGCCGGGCACGAGTTGGGCGGTGCTGGGCGATGCTTCCAACACCGTCTCACCGATGATCTTGCTCGGCGGTCGGGCCGGGGCGCTGGGGGGCTTCAGCGGCACCGACCCGGTGCTCAGCGGCGCCGGCTTGGCGCGGCTGGTGGCGCAGGGCAGGGCTCGCTACGTGGTGCTCGGCGGAGAGTTCTCCACGCGTGGGGGAAACGGCGCGACCGCGGCCGTGCAGCGTGCGTGCAGAGTCGTGACCACGCGCGCGTGGCTGCCGCGCCCGCTGTCGCCAAACGGCCTGATCCTGTTCGACTGCGCCGGGCGCCAGGCGGGCATGTCGACTGCCTGAGCGGCGCGGGGCTCACGCCGCGACGGCGAGTTGGCGGTGAAACGCGCGCGCGAACAGGTCGGTCTCGCGGTTGGCCGCCCAGCGCGAGACGAGCGACTCGCCGTCGGCTATCAGGGCCAGCTCCACCTGCTCACCCCGCGCGGCCAGGCGCGTGCCCCGCACGAGCTGGTCGCGGGAGCGCTCCAGGTCCTCGGCCAGGCGCAGCAGCACCGCACAGCGATCCAGGCGGTCCTTGTCGCCTTCGCCGAACAGCTCGCGCATCGGACCCGCCTCGGGCATGCCCTTGCGGTGATAGCGCGCGGCCTGGGCGACGATCGCGACCTCGACCGGCGTAAAGCCGGGCAGCCCCGCGTTGAGGATCAAGTAGCGCGAATGCTTGTGGTGGTCGTCGTAGTCGACCGACATGCCGATGTCGTGCAGCATGCTCGCCGCCCACAGCAGCTCGCGCTCGCGCGCATCGCCGTCGTGCAGCCCGAGGCGCGCCAGTTCGTCGAACATGCCCAGCGCGAGCTTCGCCACGTGGCGGGTGTGCGCCGAGTCGAAGTGGTACTGGCCGGCGAGGTTCAGCACGCTGGCGCGGCGCACGTCGTCAAACAGCGGCTGGCGCTCGCCCTCCGCCGCACCCGGCGCCAGCAGGCGCTCGAAGAAGACGCCCTCGCGCAGCCCCGCCTCCGTTGCCTCGAGCCCGTCGAAGCCGCCGGCCTCCAGCGCCCCCTGCACGACCACCGCCCCCGCCAGGATCAGGTCGGCGCGGGCGGGCTTGATGCCGGGCACGCTCGCCCGCTCGGAGGCCGGCAGGGCGGCCAGGCGTGCCACCAGCTCCTCCAGCGCCTCGCCGTCGAGCACCGTTCCCTGCACGCCGAAGGTCGGCAGTCCGGCGGCGCGCTGCGCAGCGGCTGCGAGATTTCGCACCGTTCCGCCGACCCCCACGAGCCGTCCGTTCGCACTGGACGCCCTGGCGTCGGCCAGCCACTGCGCCTGCGCCAGCTCCTCGGCGACGTGTTCGCGCAGCGTCTGCAGCTGGCGACGTTTGGCCGGACCGTTTGCGGGCAGGAAGCGCTCGCTCATGCGCACCGTGCCCACGCGCCAGGAGCCGGTCTGTCGCGCCAGGCGGTCGGCCACGTGCACGAGCTGCATCGAGCCCCCGCCGAGGTCGAGCACGCAGCCGTCGGCCAGCGTCGTCGAGTTGACCGCGGCCAGGTAGCCGTAACGGGCCTCTGACTCGCGCGAGAGCACGCGGATCGGCAGCCGCGAGCGCTCGCGGGCGCGCGCCAGGAACGCCTCGGCGTTGGCCGCGTCGCGGATCGCGCTCGTTGCAACGGCGTCGATCGACTCGGTCCCAAGTCCAGCGTGGCCATCGCGCGGGCCATCGGCTCGCGCCCGAGCTCGCCGCTTGCGGCCAGCCCCTCGCCGATGCGCACGGGCTCGTAGATCTCGTCGGTGCGCTTCCACCAGCTGTCACCAGCCGTGAACACGACCAGGCGAAAGGAGTTTGAGCCGAGATCGATCACGGCCAAGTGCTCGCCGGACTTCATCGTTTGAGCGTATTCACAGCGGCGGAAGCCTCCGCCATCCCGGCCGGGCAAGAGCGCGAGCGCGGGAGCGCGCGCGAGCCACGAACGCGGCGTCGCTCTCAGACGAGCAGGTCGTCGGGCGAGGCAATCACGCGCATGTGCTCGGCGACGCTGGTGATGGCCAGCAGGCGCTGCACCTGCGCCGAGCCGGGCGTGATCGCGAACTCCTGCCCGCGGCCTCGCGCGCCCTCGTGCGCGAGCAGGATGATCCGCAGCCCGGTGGAGTCGACGAACTTCAGGTCGTCGAGATCGAGCACCAGCAGCGGCGAGGCGGCGATCGCCGGGTCCTCCAGCGCGCGCTCGAAGACCGGCGAGCTGGCGAGGTCCAGTTCGCCTGACAGCGTCAGCACGACGCGATCCTGCTCGCTGCGTGCGTCGACGCGCAGGTGATCCTGAGCGGTCACGCGGAGATCGTATCGCACGTCATTTTCCCGCCACCGTGCGTCGGACAGCTTCGGCGCGCCGGGCACAACGCCGCCGGCGGAGCCGTCGCACTGGCCCGGCCGAGCCCGACCGTCGCGATCGCGTCGCGGTTTGGCGCGCTCGGGCGCGGGTAGCGATTCGACCAGAACGCCGGCCAACGAGGAGGTGCGTCCGAATGCCGCCGCGTGGCGTCAAAGAGGGAAGCAAGCGGGCACGACAGTACGAGCACATCCGCGAGAGCGAGCGCGAGCAGGGCGCCAGCGAGAAGCGCGCCGAGGAGATCGCCGCATGGACCGTCAACAAGGAGCGCGCGCGCAGCGGCGAATCCAAGCAGCGCTCGCGCACGTCCACACGCGACATCTCATCCGGCCGGCGCGGCGGGCTGCGCTCGGGCAAAGCCGGCCCGCGCGGACGAACGCGCGACCAGCTCTACCAGGAGGCGCGCCAGCTCGGGGTGCACGGTCGCTCGAGCATGGACAAGCCGCAGCTTCAGCGCGCGGTCGACGCCAAGAAGCGTTAGCTGGCGTCGTCGCTCGGAAGACCGACGCTGCGGCCTAGCTGGCAGGTCACCTAGCCCAGCCGCGCGTGCACGCGCACGATGGTGCCGTTGGGCGTGGAGCGGATCTGCACGAGATCGCACAGGTGGTTGACCAGCCACAGGCCGCGTCCGCCGTGCTGGTCGAGCGGCGGAGCGATGCGCCCGGCGAGCGGGTCGTCGATGTAGCCGCGGTCGCGCACGTCGCAGACCAGCGAGTCCGGCTCGGTCCACATTCGCAGCGTGCCACCGCCGCCGCCGTACTGCACGCTGTTGGTCGCCAGCTCGTTGACCGCGAGCACCAGGTCTTCGCGCGCGTCCTCGGCCAGTCCCGCGTCGCACGCGTGCGCCGACACGAGGCCGCGCACCGCGCCCAGCCCCCTGAACGTGAACGCGAGCTCGTCGCGGTGCTGCGGAGGCTCGGACAGCGCACCGGTGAAGGCGCTCGGCGCGCGGTGCAGCGGAAGGTAGGCGTCGCTGCGGCGGCTGACGCCTTCGTGCATCAGCGCCGGATGCGTGAGCCGGGCCGCCTTGATCTGCCGCGGCGTCAGCTCGTCGAGGTCATATGGACACAGAAGGCTCCAGGCCGGCCCGTAGGCGAACGCGAGGTTCAGCAGCGACTCGTGGCGCTCGCACTCGTCGAGCTCGGCGTCGCTGCGTTCGGGCCAGACCGGTTCGCCGATGCCGCGCACCGGGCGTTCCTGCTCGGCGTGCTCGACGACGAACTCGCGCCAGGCCGGGATCACGCGTCCTGGATTGCGCCCCAGCGCGCGCATGTCGACGAAGCGCACGCGCGACGCGTCGTCTGCGAGCGCGCGCTGAAGCGGCGCCGCGCGCTCGTCTCTGACTGCCACCAGCACCGGTTCGCCGGCATCCAGCCCCTCGCGCACGAACGGCAGCGTGCCCCGCACGAACCCGTCGGCGCCGTTGTAGAACAGCGCCTCGTGACGGAACGAATCCTGCACGAGGGCCACCTTGACAGCTCCCTCGGGAGATCGCGCTTGCAGCTTCTGACCGATCATCGCTCAAACGGCTCGCTCGCTGCGCCCGCTAGCGCCCGTACCAGCGTCGCCGGCCGCCGTCGGGCATGCTGCCCACGAAGAAGCCGATCAGCCACAGCAGGACCGCGATCACCAACACGATCCACAGCAGGTGCACGGCAAAGCCGAGGCCCCCGAAGATCGCCAAGATCAGCACCAGCGCTATCAGCGCAGCCATAGTCCTTCCCTTCGTCGCCGCCCATGGCGAATGCCGCGGGCGGTCTGCCGCTGGTGTACCCCGATCGCGTGCACTCAATCCGACGTTCGGCAACCTTCGGCCACGCACTGAACCCTGCGGCCCCCGTGTGGACGGGTGTTTCCAGGTGTTTTCCTCACTTCCCGGCGGGTAGCGACTGCTTGACAGCAACCACTACAAACTGGAGGCCATCCGATGGCAGAGGACCTGAGTGGCAAGAGAGTCGCCTTCCTCGTGGCCCAAGAGGGCGTCGAGAAGATCGAGCTGACTGAGCCGTGGCAAGCCGTCGAGCAGGCCGGCGCGACGCCGGAGCTGATCGCCCCTGACAGCGGCGAGGTGCAGGCGTTCGAGCACCTCGACAAGTCCTCGACCTTCGCGGTCGACAAGACGCTCGACCAGGCCGACCCTGGCGACTACGACGGCATAGTGCTTCCCGGCGGCGTGGCCAACCCCGACCAGCTGCGAACCGAGCCGCGTGCGCTGGCGTTCCTGCAGAAGGCCTTCGGCGAAGGCAAGCCCGTCGGCGTGATATGCCACGGACCGTGGACGCTCGTCGAGGCCGATCTCGTGCGCGATCGCACGATCACCTCGTGGCCGTCGCTGCAGACCGACATCCGCAACGCGGGCGGTAACTGGGTTGACGAGGAGGTGGTG
>Ga0193750_1000178_pt1 | contig 18585 bp, 22 predicted proteins | sample L1c1metaG_FD_160569 | JGI IMG/M metagenome (GOLD analysis project Ga0193750, IMG submission 160569) | Soil microbial communities from a riparian zone of the East river system, Colorado, United States - L1c1 | ecosystem: Environmental > Terrestrial > Soil > Riparian zone | place: USA: East River... | reverse complement strand
TGCGGCTCTGCTCCACCTCAAAAAGGCGAGTAGCCCGCGAAAATATGAACGGCAAACACACCCCTCTTTTCAACCCCGTCCTCGCGCGTTCACACCCCGCCCGCAGCCATAAAGTCTAGGCCGCTTTGACCGGTAGAAAACCAGCTGACCAATGATCTAATGGCTGCTCAAACAATGGCGCCAAATATTGAACCGAGTTCCGTTCCAGACCAGGATGGGCCGATCTGGGGCTATCATTTTGTTCCCAACCAACCAGCACAGTCAATCACTTCGGAGGCGGCGGTAGAGTTTCTGTCCGCGCCGGGTCCGGCCCCACCGGATGAATTTCTGTGGTTACATTTTTCGCTTTCCAATGTGGCTTCTGAGCCTTGGCTACGGCGGTATCTGACGTTGCCTGATAGCTTCTACGAATCGTTGCAGAGCGATGTAGACGCCACTCACCTGGAGCAGGATGCAGACTCACTGGTGGCGCGTGTCCATGATGTGCTTTTCGATTTCACATTTGACGTCCCGGTTGCGACCACCACTCTTTGTGTAAAGTCGCGTGTGCTGGTAAGCGCGCACGTCCGGCCCTGGCGTTCGATCGATCAACTCCGGGCGGCGGTGCAAGCAGGCCAGGTCTTTCGCTCGCCGATTGAAATTCTGGCGCGCTTGTTGCGAGATCAGGCCAGTGTGTTGGTTGACATTGTGCGGAAGTCCAAAAAGCGGGTGCGCCCAATGGAAGAGCAACTGCTGGCCAAGCGCGTTTCTGTCAGTCGCAGCGAATTAGGTTCTCTGCGGCGGATGTTGGTTCGACTCCAACGGCTTTTGGCTCCGGAACCGGCTGCATTCTTTCGCCTTCTTAGTCGGCCTCCTGATTGGATTTCGCAAGACGAGCTTCAGAACCTGCAACAAGCCGCAGAGAAGTTCTCCACCGCCATTAGCGACACAGCCGCCCTGGTCGAGCGCGTCAAACAGCTTCAGGAAGAATTGGCCGCTCTTGTCAGTGAACAGACCAATCGCACACTGTTTCTGCTAACGATGGTAACTGTGCTGGCCTTACCGATTAACTTGGTGGCGGGCTTGTTTGGTATGAACGTTGGTGGCATCCCCCTGAATCAACACCCGTACGGTTTCTTTTTGGTCTTGAGCCCCCTGCTGATTTTGACAGTGTTCCTGGCTTACTGGGGGTTGGGCAGACGGCGTTACTAGGAGGTTTTGATCAGCGAGCTGTAGGTCATTCGTGGAGGTCGATCCCTCGGCGGTCGCAGACCGCCGCTACAGAAGAAGCTCCTAGGTTCACTGCAATCTTTGCAGTGAAGAGATGCCGTAGTTTTCCTGAAGCGCGGGGGCTTCAGCGGCGACTTGCGATGCGTCGAGCTCGATCTGCTTGGGATCTTCTTCGGTCTCGATTTTGACGAAGCCTTCGGCTGGTTGCTTCACGGCTTCGGCCAGATCGTCCAATGATCTGATTTCTTTTCCGTTCACCTTTTTCACCGTCAGATAGGCGAGATCATCGTAGCCGATTGTGCTATTGGCCGGTAGAACCTGGCTGAGAATTACGACGCGGCGATTTTTCTCCGGAAACAGCTCGGATTGGAAATGATCCATGTAAACCAAACGCTGCGGCGCTTCGCGTTGCCAGTTCGGTCCCCATTCTTTAAGATACTGGCGCGATAACTCCTGAAAAATCAGCCCGCCAAGAACGTAATAGCGCGGCGGTTGATCGAGAGAATACGGCGCACTCACGTAATCTTTCGCGTCACGATGTTCCAGGGTCACGTTCAGCTGCATCGGTTTGCCCTCACGCTGAACGTGGAAAGGAACAACGTCGCCAGCGTACGCGTGCGCTGTCAGCAGATTGGTGAACTCGATCTTGCCGTACAACGGATCTACGTAGTTGCCGTTCTCATCAATGTCGTGATTTCCGACCGCGGTCACGATGTCGCCCACTTTCATTCCAGCCTTATTTGCAGGGGTGCCCGCCTCGACATTGGTTATGTAAACTCCGCGCTTGCCTTTTTCATCCGCGAACTCGCGCAACGCGGGATCCCGCGTTGGGAAGAATGAGACACCGACCGAAGGGAAACCACGATAATTCTGACCTTCGGCTTCCCTTAGGAAGTGCGTGATGACGGGCGCCGGGATAGCATCGAGCAGTTGCGAGCGCGAATCGTAACGCAGCAGCAAGCCAGCCAGTTTGTCCTTCTTGACCAGCGGTACCGTGTAGCTGTTCTCACGGTACTGCATGGGAATGCTGACGCGGTACGTGAGGAAATTCCCAACATCGATCGGATAGGGCATCATTTGCACCGTTGTCACCAGACCTTCGGTCGCCAGCAACGCGCCTGTCGGTTCGAGTTGCCACGCCGAGAGTCGGTCGCCAACGACTGTGTCGGACGTGATTTCGAGTGGCGTAATGCCCTCGAGGAAACTTTTATCCGCCGGTTCGAGCAGCGCCAGGTTCGCTTCGTAATCGATTACGAGGACGTTGGCTGCCGTTTTTTCGCCTGATTCTGCGCGCTCCAATTCGACGTAGTTTTGGTTTGTCACCAAGTCGGCAGTGACAAGGACACGACCCTTGGGCAAAACCGCGCCGAGTGCGCGTTTTGAGAAGGGCGCTTTCTTTTGCCACGGCCGAAAATAATCATATCCCTGTCCGGTTACATTCACTCGAACGAGGGCGACCTGTTTCGGCGTGGTAGCCGTGGTCGGAATGGCCGGTTCTTTCTTTGCCAGCGCGCCGCTAAGTGCGACGAGAACAATGCCGAAAGTAATGAAAGATTGTCTTCGCATGTTAGTTTTTGTCTTCTGCGGCGGCGATGCGCGATGCGGGCTTGTCCTCAAGATTCTGCTCTTTCAAAACGTTGTAACGCGTCTTGATGCGTTCGCGCGCGCCTTCCACTTTGTTGCGGTCGAGCACCAGTGGAGGTCCGTCGCCAATCATCCGAATCACCAGCCGCTCCGATGCCTGGGCGAAAGCTTCCGACAGTTCATTAAGCGTCCGAATTTTTTTACCGTTTACTTCATCCACAATCCCACCGCGGTAAGGCGTGAGATAACTGTTGATCGGGTCCGGCAAAATGTTGCTGAGCACGATGACATCAGGATGATCCAAATAAATTTGCTCCAGGATAAAGTATTCGAAGAAATGCCGAAGCCGCAGATCCGATGTGCGATACGCTTCGAGCATATCCAGGTTTAGCGGTTGAAACAGCAGTCCACCGTAAAGTACATAACGCGGTCGCACATCGTAGCTATGACCCTGAATCGAGTATGGCCATGGCTTGAACAATTTGATGCTGACCGTCATCGGTTGTTTGTCCCGCAGGATGTCGAGTTTGACCGAATCGCCTTTGAACTTGCGCTCCACGACTTCCTCGAATTGCGAGCGTTCGCCATCCAACTCTACGTTCGCGTCGCTGGCGATCGGATGACCATCGATTGAAAGAAGCACGTCACCCGATTTAAGAATACCGTCGGATGGACCCGCCGGCACCACGGAGCCTACGAGCACGCCGCGATTGTCATCTGTTAACCCGAGAAATTTTCGTTGTGCTGGATTTTGCAGTTTCGCATAGGTAATCGCCATGTCGGGGTATTCGTCGTACTGCCCGTTGCTAATGTCCTTCAAGAACCGGGTGATCACCGGTGTCGGAATCATGTAGGCGACGCCCTGAGCGACGTCGCCGCTGTACCCTTGAAACGCGACGCCAACGACTTTGCCGTCCTGCATGACCGGACCGCCGCTGTTGCCCGGATTGATCTGAGCGCTGATCTGGATTGCCAGATGCTGGTCAATTGACGAATGTGTGTACAGCTGGAAATCAACACGCGACACGATTCCGGTCGTGACAGACATCCGTTCTCCGCCGATCGGATAACCGTATGCCGATACGGTCGATTCCAGCGCCGGGATGCCGCCAAGCTTTAGCGGGACCATGTTTTTGAAAAAATCTTTCGCAGACACGGTGATCAACGCCAGATCGCAATCGTTGGCGATGAATTGCACCTGCGCGGGATACTTGTTGGGATCGCCATCGCGTTCCACCGTGATGTACCGGCTGTTGGCGACGACGTGTGCATTTGTTATGATGCGGTTGCCGCTGATTACAAACCCCGCGCCGACGCCGCGCTGGAGGCTGCCTGCATTCCACGGGGCCTTGTAATCGGGATCTACCGACGTGGCTGTGATTCGGACAAGACTTTTCTGGACTGGTCCGTTTGGTTTTGGTGGGGCCATAGGCACCGGCACTGGAACCACCGCCTGGCTGGGAGGAGTCGACCGCGACATACCTGGATGTTCGGCGGGGACCTGCGGTTCAACGGGAGGCGGCGCCGGTGTTTCTTCCTGGGCGTAGACAACAGACGCGAACAACAAAGTAGCGTAACCAACAATAAAAATGCGTTTCATGGACGGAAAGGCCCGAAAGTTAAACAGCCTTAGAGAAAATCAATATGGCGGATTTCAAATTGCAACTGGTCTTTCGGCCAAATACTGACACGGCGCAGGGGTCGCGCGTTCAAATCATGAAGAACCCGAGCGAGCTAGGTCTGCCGAAACAGTTCGTTCAAGTCTGCGGAAGACGCGTTATCGGCTAGAAGATGGAATGTGCCGTTTGTGTTGATGTCTCGCGCTGCCCGGAGGAAAGCGCCCCAGGCTGCCAGCGCAAGACCGGAGCCGACGGAAATGCGGCGCACACCGAGGTCGGCGAGTCCGGACAATGTAAGCTGATGGTTAAATCCGGAGACGAGCACGTTGACCGGTTTCGGTGCAACTGCATTTACGATCTGCACGATCTCATCGGGATCACTTACGCCGGGCGCGTACAGACAATCGGCGCCAGCTTCAGCGTACCGGGTGAGTCGGTCGAGTGCGGTGTGCAGCGGATCGGGATCACCGACCAGCCACGCTTCGCAACGGCCGGTTAAAACCACGCCAGTTTTCGAAGCGTCGATCGCCGAGCGCGCCGCTCGAATGCGTTCGATCGCGAGTTTCTTCTCGTACAGCGGCCAGTCGCTACGTCCAGTGCTGTCCTCGATGGACAAGCCGGCAACGCCGGTCTCGACGCAGAGTTGCACATTTGTCGCGACATCTTCAGGTTCATCCGCGTAGCCGGCGTGGAAATCTGCGTTTACCGGTAATGCGGTTGCTTTCACAATCTCGCGGATGTGCGCGAGCATCTCGTCTCGTGGAACGCCGCCATCGGGCTTGCTACGCGAAAAAGCGAATCCTGCCGAAGTCGTGGCGAGCGCTTTGAACCCAAGGCGTACGAGATAAATCGCGCTGCCGATGTCCCATGGGTTCGGAAGCACGAAGCATCCTGACTCATGCAGCGCGCGAAATTTTGCGGCGAGGGATGTCTGCGTTGATCTCATCCTCAAATGTTACGCTGCTCCGACGAGAGCGCGACGTTTGACGTTTGTGTAAATGAAGCGCCAAAGGCGCTGCTCATATGAAGCCTGGGCATCGCCCCGGGAATTTGGAATTGGCCGCAACAAGCGCTGTAAGCGCGTTTCACCCTGTGCAATAATAAAATTCGCCTGAAAGGTGAAGTGCGCCTTCGGCGCTCGGATTTATTTTGTACGATGAATCCTGGAACGTCGTCCCAGGCTATTGTTGAACGTTGCGCCCTTGGCGCTCACCGGCTGTCCAGATCTGCCGCAGTGGACCGTCGGCGCCGTAGATCGGATCGTAATCGGGAATTGGCAGAGCTGCGATGGTGTGATCGGATTTTGGGCGTTCGCCAGGCAAACCGCGAAGCAAATCCCACTGGCGTCCGTCCGGGTAAGCTCCCACAACGCTGAAGTCCGGACTCGCGCCGATGTTGTGATGCGCGACACCCGCCGGAATGAGAATGACGTCGCCGGAGCGGATCTCGACGGTCTGGCCGTGCTCGCCGCCGAGTCGCAGCTTTGCAGAGCCATTATAGACACCGAGCGCTTCGTGCGCTGTGCTATGATAATGAGCAAAGGAATAAACGCCGTTTCGCCAGGAGTTGCGCCAATCGTTCTGAGCGAATCCGCGCTCGAAAACGGAAGCGCGATCCTGCGCGTCCGCCGTGATTGCCGCCCGATACAACAGCACAGGCAGAACGCTGCCCGGATAAACACCGTCGTCCTTAAAATGCAACTGCTCCGGCTGGACGATCTCTTGCTTCTCAGCCATCGGGAAAACACTCATCGATTCCACGGCAATATCGCGTGAACAGAGAACAGCGGTCGTATCTAATCAAATCCATCACAGACAATTGCGTGTTGCGTCTCCGAGTGTCACTCATATTGGCTGGGTCGCCAATCTATTCTATATGCAGCCGCCCGAAGGCGTATCTCAATTGGTCGAACATCTTTTTCGCCATGAGTCGGCAAAAATGGTGGCGACGCTGACCCGGATTTTTGGGGTTGAGCATTTGAACTTGGCCGAAGATGTCGTCCAGGAGGCGCTGGGACGCGCATTGCAAACGTGGCCATATCGCGGCGTTCCCGAGAATCCTTCCGCCTGGATCATGCGTGCGTCGCGCAATCTCGCACTCGATGTGATCCGGCGAGAAAAAGTTTTTCGCGGGAAAGAAGCGGAAATCGCGCGTCTTATCGAAGCCGGCGGATCTTCCGCACCCCAAGCGGTGAATTTTTCAGAAAACGAAATCGCAGACGACCGGCTACGGATGATGTTTGTCTGCTGTCATCCGATCATTCCTTCGGAAGCGCAGGTCGCGCTGGCGTTGAAAACGCTGTGCGGTTTCAGTGTCACCGAGATCAGTCGGGCTTTCTTAACCACTGAAGCGGCGATTGCCAAACGAGTGACACGCGCAAAACAAAAGATCCAGGAAGCGCACGTCCCATTTGAGATTCCGGTCGGCGATGAGTTGGCGCGGCGCCTCGAGAGCGTGCTGCAATCGCTCTACCTCCTTTTTAACGAGGGGTACAAAGCATCCGGTGGCGACAAGCTTGTTCGTAAAGAACTGTGCCACGAAGCGATCCGTCTCACTGAATTACTGGCACAACATCCCGCTGGAAATCAGCCAAAGACGCATGCGTTGCTGGCGCTGATGCTGCTGAATGCTGCCCGCACGCCGGCCCGTGAAGATGATCAAGGCAACCTGCTTCGACTTGAAGAACAGGATCGGAATCGCTGGGATCACACGATGATCGCACGTGGCATGTCGCGCCTGCACGAATCGGCTACGGGTGGTGAGGTCAGCGAATATCATCTTCAAGCGGCGATTGCCGCGTGTCATGCAACTGCAGTCGATTATCAATCGACCGATTGGGCGAGGATTCTCTCGCTCTACGATCGATTGGCTGAATTTGATGATTCGCCTGTGGTTGCGCTCAATCGCGCCGTGGCAGTCGCCAATGTAGACGGGCCGGACGCGGGATTGAAAGCAGTGCGCGCCATCAGAGACCGCGAGAAATTAGCTTCGTATTACTTGTTCTATTCAGTGATCGGCGAGCTTGAGATGCGATTGAACAATCGTGAAGCAGCTGCCGAACAATTCCGGAAGGCGTTTGAACTCGCGGGAACGAAATCTGAGCGAGCCTTCCTTTTGAAACGACTACAGCTCTGCGCTGACGGCGTGACTAGTTAATTAGAAAAATCCTGTCCCAAATCGCAGCACTCGTTCGTCATATCTCTGATAAAGACAAAATCACAATCAACAGAAAGACAAAACATGACAAAATCAGAGAAGACACAGGCGGCAAGTATCACCTGGTTTGAAATCCCAGCCGACAATCCAGAACGCGCCAAGGCGTTTTACAGCAATCTATTTGGATGGAAAATCAATCCATTTCCCGGTGGCGGCGATTACTGGCACATCGATACAGGGGGTGCAGACGATAGTCCGGACGGCGCGCTAAAGAGGCGTAAAGATCCGCAAGAGCCAGTCGTCAACTACGTGAGCGTGAATTCCGTGGATAAGTTCGCTGATAAAATTTCGAAGCTCGGTGGAAAAATTTGCATGGCCAAGACGGCCGTGCCGCAGATGGGTTATTTCGCTGTGTGCCAGGATCCCGAGGGTAACCCTTTTGGACTTTGGGAGAGCGATCCGGCTGCAGCCTGAAAAATAATTTGTCCCAATCCCGATCGCTGGTTCGTCGTAGTTTTGAAACCGAGAAAAAATCAACGAATCAACTCTCAACTAAAAAATAATATGAATACACAAAATCAGAATGGATACATGCTGCTGTACCGCACCGATGAATGGTACAACCGGCTTTCGCACGAAGAGCTCCAGAAACTCATCAGGCAAAACCAAGCCTGGTTCGAAAGATTGACTGCGCAGGGTAAAGCGAAACCTGGCCACGCGCTTGAACGTACAGGCGTAATCGTCTCTGGCAGAAACGGACGATTCGTTACGGACGGCCCGTTTGCTGAATCAAAGGAAGCCATTGGCGGATATCTGGTGCTCGACGTCGAAACGATCGAAGAAGCCATTGCCATCGCGCAGAGCAGCCCCGGCCTTATTTATGGCGGTTCAATCGAAGTACGGCCGATGGCTGACGAATGTCCGCTCGACGTGCGCGCACGCGAATTAGCGCGAGAAGAACAGCTTGCAACCGTTTGAAACCAACAACAGTTAACTCTCAACGAATCAACTACAGAATATGAACACACAAAATCAGAATGGATACATGCTGCTGTTTCGCGGAAACGATTGGACCAAGAGCCTCTCGCCCGAGGAAAAACAAAAAGTAACAGATCAATGGATGGCCTGGTTCAGACGGCTGACAGATCAAGGCAAAGCCATCGCTGGGAACCCGCTCGAACCAGAAGGCAAAATCGTATCGGGCAAAAACCGTGTGGTGTCGGACGGCCCATTTGCGGAATCCAAGGAAGCGATCGGTGGGTATTTTCTGCTGGACGTCGCCAGCTTCGATGATGCGCTGGTTATCGCGCAGGAATGTCCTGGCTTGCCGTACGGTGTGCAGGTCGAAGTGAGGCCGGTGGCGGGCGAATGTCCGCTCGCGAGCGAACTTAAACATGAGGCGCAGTTCGCGAGCGCATAACGCGACGCACACGGAGAATGTGTTTCATAGCTCCCTACGTTGACGGATTTGTTATCCCTCTTCCGAAAGAGCACCTAAGCGCGTATCACGGGCTTGGGAAGCTTTGATGGATTGAGTGCGACGTCAGCACGAAATATTGAGCCGAATTAAAAAGAAGGAGAAAAGAAATGAATCGAGTCACTCACTTTGAAATTTACACTAACGACCCACAAGCGGTGCAGCCGTTTTACCAGGATGTCTTCGGCTGGAAGTTCAACAAGTTCGAAGGTGGTCCAATCGAGTATTGGTTGGTTACGACCGGCGATGATAAAGAACCCGGAATCAACGGCGGGATGACCCGGCCGCGTGAAGGTCAAAGTCCCGGCACTTTGAATACCGTCGCGGTCAAATCTCTTGATCAAACGACGAGGAAGATCGAGCAGCGCGGCGGAAAAATTTGCGTGCCGAAGATGGCGATCCCAAAGGTTGGCTGGCTCGCTTACGCGGCAGATCCGGCCGGCAACGTCCTTGGAGTTATCGAGCCGGATACGAGCGCAAAGTAGCACGGCATTTTCTCAACGCGGCCGAACGAGCGATGACGCAAGAAGCAAGCAAAGCAGACAATATCGCCGCAATCACACGCGCCGCTTACGAAGCCTATGTAAGCAAAGATCGCGCGGCAATTGAGGCACTGATCTCGCCGGATTTCCATTTCACCAGCCCGGTTGATAACCGGATTGACCGAGCGACCTACTTTGCGCGTTGCTGGCCGAACAGCGAGACGCTCAGCGGTTTCGATTTTATCAATCTCATTGTCGACCGCGATCGTGTCTTTGTGACCTATGAAGGTCATCAAGCCAACGGTCGGTTGTTCCGCAATACCGAGATCGTCACCGTGCGCCAAAACCAAATCGTTGACGTCGAAGTCTATTTCGGTTGGTCAGTGCCGCATGAAGCCAAACCTGGTGGCTTCCTGGAAGGCAATGGAGATTGAGATTCAAACTGAAAGGAAAATAAACATGCAAAACAATACGATTCGTCTTCACCGCGTCCTCCGGGCGACGCCCGAAAAAATTTACAAGGCATTCCTCGATCCCGACGCGATGGCCAAATGGCTTCCGCCGAACGGATTCACCGCCAAGGTGCACAAGATGGACGCCAAAGTTGGCGGCACTTACAAAATGTCGTTCACGAATTTCACGACGGGCAAGAGTCATTCCTTCGGCGGGACGTACGTTGAATTGACTCCACACGAACGGATTCGCTACACCGACAAATTCGACGATCCGAATCTACCCGGCGAAATGCAGACGACCATCGCGTTAACGAAGGTTTCCTGCGGAACTGACTTGAACATCGTGCAGGAAGGTGTGCCCAGCGTGATTCCTGCCGAGGCATGTTATCTGGGCTGGCAGGAGTCGCTCGCGCTTCTTGCGAAACTAGTCGAGCCCGAGATTCCAGATTGATGACAATGTCGAGAGTGAAAATTCCATTTTCTGGCGGATGCGCCTGTGGCGCGATTCGCTACGAATGCAGCGCCGAGCCGGTCATGATGTTGAAGTGCCATTGTCGCAATTGCCAACAAATGACTGGCAGCGGATTTTCTCCCGCGGTGTTGGTTCCGGCAGAGGCCTTTCGAGTTATGCGCGGTCAATTGCGTTACCATTTCACACCGAGTGCGGCCGGCGGCCAGCACAAACGCGGCTTCTGCGCAGGGTGTTGCTCTCTACTGACCGGAGGCGAGAACACTGAGCGCCCCACGGGTGTCGTAGGCGTTACCGCTGGGAGTCTTGATGATCCGAGTTGGTTTCAGCCGCAGATGGACATTTTCATGTCAGACGCGCAGCCGTGGGATCAAATGGATCCGGCGATACCGAAATTCGAGCAGTATCCGCCGTCAGCGCCAGAATAGAGACACGAGCGCGGCAGGGGCACTCCTCACCACTCAATCACCGTGCTGGCCCAAGTGAGGCCGCCGCCGAACACGACCATCAGGACGTAATCGCCGCGCTTGATTCGCCCGGTGCGGTTGGCTTCATCGAGCGCAATCGCTACAGCGGCAGCTGAGGTATTGCCGTATCGATCGAGGTTCACGAACATTTTGTCCCGCGAAATGCCGAGCCGATCGGCGATCGCCTCCATGATTCGTAAGTTTGCCTGATGCGGAATGACGCAGGCGATGTCTTCGATGGAAAGCCCCGCCAGGTCGAGTGCTTTTTTGGCCGCCTTCAACATCGCGATCACCGCCTGTTTGTACACTTCCTTGCCGGTCATGTGGATGGTGACCAGGTTCTTGTCTGCGTTTTCACGCGTGATCGGGCAACGCGATCCGCCGCCCGGCATGAACAAAATATCGGTATACTGTCCGTCGCTTCCGATGTGGGTGCTGATTACGCCATGAGGACTGCCCCGGTGGCGCAAAACAGCCGCGCCAGCGCCGTCACCAAACAGCACGCACGTATTGCGATCGGACCAGTTAGTGATTGAGGTCAACTTGTCCGCGCCGATCACGAGAACGGTGTCGTATGTGTGCGACGTGATAAACTGCTGCGCGATTTCCAACCCGAAAATAAAACCGGCGCACGCTGCGGAAATGTCGAGGCAGGCGGCGTTCGTCGCTTCGATCTTTTTCTGAACGAAGCAGGCTGTGGCCGGAAAAAGCATGTCGGGCGTGGCCGTCGCCACAAGAATGAGATCGATTTCTTTCGGCGAAATCTTGGCCTGCTCAATGGCGTTCAGCGCTGCTTTCGCCGCCATGTCGCTCGTATTTTCGTCCTTGGCGGCCATGCGGCGCTCCTTGATGCCGGTGCGAGTGGTGATCCACTCGTCGCTGGTGTTTACCATGCGCGAGAGATCCTCGTTAGTCAGAACTTTCTCAGGCACGTAACTCCCCGTGCCGACGATTGAGACTGTCCGCAACGTCTTATGAGAGCGCGGGTTCGAGCGGGGCTGTCGTTTCATGATATCGGCGAATTTCCTCGACGATATGCGGGTTCACCTGCTGTTCAATGGACTCGGCCGCGACGCGGAGTGCGTTCTTGACCGCCAGCGGCGTGCTCGCGCCGTGGGCGATGATGCAAATGCCATTTACCCCGAGGAGAGGACTGCCGCCGTACTCTTCATAATTCGTCTTGTCCTTGATCGTTCCAATGGCATTCTTCGCGAGGAATGCGCCGACTTGTCGCATCCTTGTACGCATGAGCTCGTGCTTGAGCCATTGAAACATCGCCACCGCGATTGATTCGCACGTTTTCAAGATAACGTTGCCAACGAATCCGTCGCACACGACAACTTCAACCGGATTTTCAAAGAGATGGCGACCTTCTATATTGCCAACGAAGTTAAGCGAACTTGGTCTCAGCATCTTGAATACTTCCTTGGTCAGTTCGGTGCCCTTGACATCCTCGTCGCCGAGCGAGACCAAGCCAACGGTCGGATTCTTGTAATGCAGAACATGCCGTGAATAAACCGTGCCCATGAACGCATATTGAAGAAGGTGTTCTGGGCGCGCATCGATATTCGCGCCAGCGTCGATCAAAACGAAGACATTGGTCTCGGTTGGGAGCACGGCAGCAATTCCCGGCCGATCGATTCCTGGCAATGTGCGAAGTTTAATCGTGCTCGCGGCAACGGCTGCGCCTGTGTGTCCTGCGCTCACTACTGCCTCCGCATCACCGCGCTTTATTAGATCGACAGCACGGCTGATTGAGGAATCTTTCTTTCGCCGAACCGCGGTCCAGGCGCGATCACTCATATCAACGACCTGAGTGGAATGCACAATCTCGATCCGCGAATCGTTACACTGGTGTTTGCGCAACTCGTTTTCGACCTTGGCGGAGTCTCCGACCAGATAGAGCTTGCTGATCTGTTTGTAATCGCGCAGCGCCATAACGGCGCCGGCAACGAGGTTAGGCGGGCCAAAATCACCGCCCATCGCGTCGAGGGCGATCTTCATCGGTGCGAAACTTTGCGAGCTAAAACGATTGATTGCAAAGCGAAATTTGTAGCCGCTTCATTGTGCGAAGCCTGGCTGGAGCCTACGTCACCCACAAGGCGACGGCTACAGTTACTTGCCTTCCAGCGTCAGGACCTGTCGCCCGCGATAATAGCCGCAGGATGGGCAGGCAATGTGCGACGGTACGCTGCTCCCGCACTGTGGGCATTTGTTAAGCTGCGAGGCGTGCCAGCGGTTTGCCGCCTTCCGCGTGCGCAATCGCATCTTTGATGTTTTGCGTTTTGGGACTCCCATTGAAAGGAATTATGAAAGCAGGAAATCAGGAAAAGACAAACGGTCGAGCTACAATTTCAGTTTATCCAACGCGCTCCAATCCGATTTCCGGTTCGCATCCTCATCGGTTTTAAGCTGTTTGGCCTTACAAACCCGATCACCGTCCCTGTCGCAGTGGGGGTGCGCCGGTAGGTTCAGCAACAGGTCCTCTCGCATGAACGGCGTCAGATCGAGCGTTTCCGGCCCATGCAACTCCGTGTGCACTGCGAACGCCGGCACTCGAATTTCATGCACGAATTCTTGCAGACACGATACGCAACGCAGTTCCACCGGTTGGGACAACGAGCCGTTCGCCCATAGCCCGCCGTTAGCAACGCCGACGTCGATGTCGTAATGCAGAGGGCCGGCACATAGAATTTCCTCCGATGTCAACTCCTGGATGGGACACTCTTCTTCCCCGCTTAGATGCAGACCTTGGGTCGGGATTTGTTTCAGATGTACTTTCATGAGCTAACCCTCCAAATCTCATTGGCTAAATTTCCCACTCAGCGCTTTGGTCACACAATCCGGAACAAAAGTTGAGACATTCCCGCCGAGCCTGGCGATTTCCTTTACGATCCGCGAGCTGAGATAAGTGTATTCCTCCTTCGGCATCAGGAATATCGTTTCTACCGCCGCATTCAGATTTCGATTCATCAACGCCATTTGAAATTCAAATTCAAAATCCGAAACTGCGCGCAAACCTCGAATCACGGCGCCCGCCTTTTGAGCACGGGCAAATTCAACAAGCAATCCGCTAAACTCAGCGATCCGGACGTTCTCGATTCGACCGGCAGTCTCTTGCAGTAAATCCAGGCGTTGCTCGAGCGAGAAAAGCGGTTGCTTCTCGTCATTATGCGCGACTGCCACGACAACCTCGTCGAATAATTTTCGCGCGCGCTCAATCACATCCAGGTGGCCATTGGTCACCGGATCAAAGCTGCCGGGGTAAATTGCCCGTCGCATCGGCGAAAATCGCAGAGGAATGGGGAAATGAAAAGCCGAATGGCAAATGAGAGGTTCAACGTGGCGAAGCCGCTCATCATATTCGCCGCGGTTGCTTATGGCTGATGAAACATCACATTGCGATTAACTTCGATGCGCGATTCATCGCCTTATAAGACTATTGCTGTTGCGACAACGTTTTCGCCCCGGTTCAAGCACGTTCTTGCTGAAGCAAAACGGATCCGCGACCGCTTTGGGGCCGAACTTCATCTGATCCATGTGGGCAGGCGAAATCAGGAAACGCCGAGGAAATTTAGTGAAGTGCTCGCGGAACTGGAGCTTCCTGCTAATTCGCCGATTCATCATGAAGAGGGCGACCCAGCCGAAGCTATTCTCGCCGCGCTCGCGAGGGAAAATATCGATATGCTCGTGGCCGGTGCGCTGGAGAAGGAGATCGTGTTACATCAGTTTCTGGGAAATGTCGCACGTCGTCTGGTGCGAGAGGCGAACTGTTCAGTGATGCTATTCACGCATCCGCAAAACAAACCGAAGCCGCTGCGCCGTATCGTATTCATTGCGGACCACTCACAGCAGGGATTGGTGGCATTGAAAACGACGCTGATGCTTGCTGAAGCAGAATCGTGCGAGCGACTGTACGTGATTGGAATCATTACTGCGTTTGATGAAGCCAGGGCCTCGATCGCCGGCGAAGCCACCGGGAGTGCCACGCCTAAGCCGAACCATGGCGAGGAAGACCCGCTTGAAGAGTTCGTTTTGTCAGCTGGCGCGACTGAAGTTCCAATTGAGACGCGGTTGATTAGGGGCGCTACGGGCCTCGCTGCATCCGATTTTGTGCGATCGGTGGAGGCCGACTTGCTCGTCGTGCCGCTGCCGAAAAGTGGCGAAACGGTTCAGCAACTGCCGAGCAATATTGCTTGGGTTAGCGATGTGATTCCGTGCAATCTCTGGATCGTGCGTTAAGCGGCAAGGCCCGTCATTCCGAGTGAAGTCGAGGAATCCCGCGGCATAACGTACGATGACTCCACGGGATTCTTCGACTCCGCTGCGCTTCGCTCAGGGTGACATTTGTTTCTCTGGATATTGAAGCTTGGGTTTTGGAATTTCAATTGAATGAACGACGCGCCTGAATTTCAACCGTACGGTTTGCCGCATCTGACGGTGATTTTTATCACCATCGTACTGCCGTTTGCACTTGCGGCACTGGTGCGGCGCACAAAATCGCAGCGGCTCGAACGGGTGATCGTCGTTGCGTTGTCAGCTGTGCTGATCTTGAACTACCTGGCTTACCTGGTTTTCATTCGCAGCCGGGGCGCGATGGATTGGCGACAGATGTTGCCGATGCAGATGTGCGACTGGGGCATCGTCGTAGTGATTGTGGCAATGTGGACAGGACACCAGCGCTGGTTTGAGGTTGCGTATTTCTGGGGGATTGGCGGCACGCTTCAAGCAGTCCTTACGCCGAACCTGCCTTATGGGTTCCCAGACTGGCGGTTCATCAGTTTTTTCACCTCGCACTGCGGCATTATCGTCGGCGTGGTTTTCCTGATGTTGACGCGTCGGTATCGGCCATATCCAATATCGATAGTACGCGTATGGTTGTGGTCTGAGTTCTATTTCGTGGTCACGCTGGCCGTTGATTTGCTCACTGGCTTTAACTATGGATTTCTCCTGCATAAACCTGAGGCATTTTCGATTTTGAGTTTTCTCTCCGATTCGTGGCCGCTGTATCTTTTGCAAATGCACGGAGTGGCACTGCTATCTTTTCTCGTGCTCTACGCGCCGTTCGCCGTTTTTGATATAACGAAAAGAGGATTAATCCAGAAATCAGGAAAGCAGGAAGCGACTCTTTAAAATTTTGCGCTCCTGCTTTCCTTATACATTCATGGCCAAAACAAAACCATTGCGCGTCGGGAAAGTGTCGATTGGCGGTAAACGCCCCGTTTTCATTCTCGGCCCGTGCGTCATTGAGTCTGAGAAATTTGTCTGGCGCATGGCGAGAAAGATTGCTGAGGCGTGCGCGTCTGAAAACGTTGATTTCATTTTTAAAGCCTCCTACGACAAGGCGAACCGAACTTCTGTCCGCTCGTTTCGGGGAACCAGCGTGTGCGAAGGTTGCGATATTCTCGCGGACATTGGGCGCGACCTGAAGATTCCGGTGACAACCGATGTCCATTCCACCGCTGAAGCTGAGATTGCCGGGAAGAAGATCGACATGTTACAGATCCCGGCGTTCCTCTGCCGGCAAACGGATCTGCTGCGTGCCGCTGCGCAAACAGGTCGCGCGATTAACGTAAAAAAAGGGCAGTTCCTCGCGCCGTGGGATGTGCGAAACATCGCCGAGAAACTGATCGACTTCGGCAACTCACAGTTTTGCTTCACCGAGCGCGGCACCACATTTGGGTATAACAACCTCGTCGCCGACATGCGCTCACTTTACTGGATGCGCGACGCAGGTTATCGCGTCATTTTCGATGCGACACATTCCGTGCAGCGGCCCGGCGGGGCAGGGGATGCGACATCCGGCGACCGTATATTAGCCCCTGTGTTAGCGAGGGCCGCAATAGCTGCGGGGTGTGATGGAATCTTTATGGAGGTACACGAAAATCCCACCCGCGCTTTCTCCGATGGGCCGAATCAGGTGCGGCTAAACGATTTGCCGAAGCACCTTCGCATGTTAAAGGCTATTCATGCTGTGGTTTCAAGCACGAGCGGGCGACTTTAGTCGCGCAGGCAGCGAGCGGAGACCAGCGCGATTGCCGATTGTGAATCGTACTTCTCGGTGTTCGTTCCTCGCGATTTTGCTGTTGTCAGTCGTGCTGGGCGTCTCGAGTGTGGCGCCGTATGCGTTGGCTCAATCAAAGGGTCACAAAGGAAAGCCTCGCGCGAAGGCGGGGCCGAGTTCCTCTCCCGACGAGCAAAGCCTTACGAATATTCCACTGCCGATCGGCCACGAAGCCAAAGGGCTTGTGTTGCCGGATTTCGACCCCGAAGGACATCTGCGGGGAAAATTCGAAGCGGGAACCGCCCATCGAATCGACCAGGAACACATCGCCTTTCAACAGCTTAAGATTACAACCTACACACCGGAGGATCAGCCGGACTTAAGAATCGACATGAGCACGTCCGTACTTGATTTGAAAACGCGCATCTTGAGCTCAAAAGCACGCACCACAATCCAGCGCGCGGATTTTAATATCGCTGGCGATTCGGTGGAGTTCGATACGAACTCGAAGACTGGGCGATTGATAGGAAACATAAAGATGGTGATCACTGACAAATCCCATCTGACCGGTACACCCAGCCCGAAAGAATGAAAAAATTAGCGGTGTTGGTTTTGCTTATTGTATGGGTGATCGCCGCGGGATGGCCCGGGCAGATTGCCGCTGCACCGGCGGGCTCCCCTTCGCCGACGAAAGCAGAGAAACCGGCAAAGGCGAAAACCAAAGACAAAAAGAAAGATGACAAGTCGTCCGGGACGAACCTATTTGGACCAGGGGCTGCAGGGGAGCAGGCCAATGGACCCACTACGACCGAAATCTACTCCGATGAGGCTTTTTTTGATTCAACCAAGAACATGGGCATCTTTAGCGGCCGTGTGAAGGTAGTCGATCCGCGTTTCAATCTTCAATCTGACAAATTGACAGTGTTCATTACAAAGGGAGAAAACCAGAGTCTGGAGAAAGCGGTCGCCGAAGGCAATGTTGGCCTCATTCGCGACCGGCCCGCCGCGAATGGGGCTCCTCCAACCCGTGCTATTGGTCGCTCCGATAAAGCCACCTATACAGCTTCCACTGGCGACGTTGAATTGGTGGGAACACCGCGGGTGCAAGAGGGAGCAAACATGCACGTGGCAACCAGCCCCGATACGGTCATGATCATCAGTCAGAATAGTCAGCTACGGACGCACGGACCCAGTCGTACTGAAATTGTCCAGCAGCCAAAGGAAGAGCCGACGAAAGAAAACAAAGGCGAAGCCAAGAAGCCCGGAGCTCAGCCTGCGCCGTCTCAGTCCGTGCCCGCAGTGGCCCTGCCGACACCATGATCGGCCAAACTGCGCCCGTTTCCGTTTCGAAACGACCTTCGTCGGCCGCGCCGAAGGTGGAGACTGTTCTCTCCACCGACCAACTGGTCAAGATTTACGGCGGCCGGGCAGTGGTGGACGGGGTGAACATGCACGTGCGCGCGAGTGAGATCGTTGGACTTCTCGGGCCGAATGGAGCTGGAAAGACCACCAGTTTTTACATGATCGTTGGCTTGGTCAGGCCAAACAGCGGGCGCGTGATTTTCCGCGACACCGACGTAACGGATTACCCGATGTACAAGCGCGCCCGGCTCGGCATGGGTTATCTGCCGCAGGAAGAATCGATTTTTCGCAAATTGACGGT
>Ga0193750_1000177_pt1 | contig 18598 bp, 15 predicted proteins | sample L1c1metaG_FD_160569 | JGI IMG/M metagenome (GOLD analysis project Ga0193750, IMG submission 160569) | Soil microbial communities from a riparian zone of the East river system, Colorado, United States - L1c1 | ecosystem: Environmental > Terrestrial > Soil > Riparian zone | place: USA: East River... | reverse complement strand
CGCTATCTTACCGAGCGCGGGCACAAGCTCTATAGCGAAGATCTCCTGGTAGCCTCAACCGATCCAGCGCTCGCCATTAAAGACGAAACCGGCAACCCGGTGCTAGACAGCAAGCGCTTCCTGGCGGACAACCTGGCCTACGGCCCGGGACAATTTGATGTGGTGCTGTGCTGGAACCTGGCTGATTATCTGGATGAAAGCCTGGTTAAGCCTGTGGTCGGACGCTTATGGTCGCTGCTGAAACCCGGAGGCATGCTGCTGGCTTTCTTCCACACTCACGAAGCCGGCCCCGATGCTCCTTGCTACCGCTACCACATCGTTGGCGGCGATAGCCTGGAAATGCAGCATGTCGATCCTCGCCGCGAAATGCGAAAAGGACCGACCGGCGTCGCACATACCGCGATTGGAACCGGAGTTCGTTTGCAGCGCGTGTTTAACAATCGTCACATTGAAAATCTCTTTCGCGACTTCAGTTCCATCAAGTTCTTCCTGGCTCGCGATCATATCCGCGAAGTACTGGTCGTCAGATAGATCCTTCCCAGAACTTTCCTTTACCAACGCCCGATTTATTTTGTCTGGATGAATCAGCGCGTCTTGCGCACCATGTAGCGAGCGACGAAAGGAGTCTTGGCCAGAAGAAACAGTAGCGGGATTCGGACCGCTCTCGGCAGGACTAACATTCGCCGCAGAGTGGACGAAGCACGAAAGACTGGAGCAAGCCGCCGCTCGTATGTTTCGCAATAGTGCTGCGCGGCGTATTGCAGGGAAACTTCCCCGGTAAAAACCGGAATCAGACACTCGGCGGCGAGCGAGCCGCTGCGAACCGCCAGTGAAATGCCGTCTCCAACAAATGGGTCTACAAAACCGGCGGCATCTCCCACCATCAGGATGCTGTCGCGCTCAGGCTGCGGCTTGCGAAAGATGAGTGGTGAAGTACTTACAGGATCGCTCAGCGGGTGCCATCGCAGGCTGCGCTCCCGCAAGCTGTCGTGGCGCGCAAAGACATCCGGCAAGGTACTCGCAACATCAGACCGCACCATGGCACAAGCATTCACGCGTCCATTTCCTGAGGGTGCTTCGTTGACTTCCACCGGCTGCACGCCGCAGTAGCCTCCTTCGAAGAAATACAAATCCACGGAAGGGTTCGGGGATAGCTCCGCAAAATGCGCTTTGAGGCCAATCCATCTTTCGGGCTGTTCTGCCTTACTAGGCGCATTCAAGTTTGACCAGCGCCCGGAAGCGTTAATGACAGCACGCGACTCAAACTCCCCGGCGCTGGTCGCGACGCGAAAGGGACCGTCGCCGACGATACTCTGCACGGTCACTTGTTGCCGTGCATCCACGCCCGCCCATACCGCCGATTCCCATAGCGCCAGATCGAGATCTAGCCGGGCAATACTCGCGGCCGGCGGATCTACAGGTGCGGAAAGCGTGCGGCTGTCGAGGAAAAGACGAGCATCAGGAATCTGTATCGCATCGCGCAGTAGGCCCAAATGTCGAGAATCAAGCAAGCTCCGAAGCAGGGCAAGCGACTCTGCTGAAACAAATTCACCGCAAACTTTGTGTCGCGGAAACTTCCCGCGTTCGAGCAGCAAGACACGCTGCCCGTTGCGGCCTGCAATGATCGCCGCTGCGGTACCAGCCGGACCGCCACCGATGACGACCAGGTCGTATTGGAGTGAAGATGACATCAGCTCACTTCCAAAGAATCACACCCATGCGAAACAAATAGTGGGAACGGATTTCCACGCGAGCTGCGCTGGTTTGTTTCAGCAACTCCCGCATCTCCGCTTCGGTGTATGCCTGGCGAACTGATGCAGGCGCGTCATTATGTGTTATGCGGCTGCGAAACAACGGAAGTCCAGCGTACACCAGCGCCAGATGTATTGGATGCCGCACCAGGTCGTTGATGATCACAGCCGTGCGGCATACGCGCAGAGCTTCGTTGACGGACTGTATCACCTGGTTAGGCGACAGGTGATGCAGAAAAATGACAGAGCCGACCAGATCAAAACTGGCGTCACGGAAGGGAATCGCCAGTACGTCACCAGCCACCGCACGATTTCCGTTGACCAAATGAGACGGAGCGCGATCCAGTAAAGTAACGTCAAGCTCGATCCCATCACGCACTAGTCTCCGCCGAGCTTTCTCCGATACGTACCCGCTGCCGGCGGCCACGTCCAGCAGGGATAGGGAATGCAGGCCCATTTCTTGCGTTACTAGCCTGATCATCGAAGTGGTGGTGGAGATACCGCCAAACCAGCGGTTAATTCGATTCAGATCAGAAAGCGCTGCAGCGATCTCGGCGGGCGAGCCGGAATCGGTGTCCAGCAGTTCTGGGATGACGACTCGCTTCATGTAGCGCCGGCGTCCCGCCGGCTGTTATATGGCTGTACCAATGCCGGCGGGACGCCGGCGCTACTAGACTTCGGCCAATTCCTCTTCCAGCAATTGCTTGTTGTAGAGATCAGTGTAGTAGCCGTTCCGGCTGAGAAGTTGGTCGTGCGTTCCGAGTTCTACGATCTGGCCGCCATGGAGCACGGCGATCATGTCGGCATTGCGGACGGTGGAGACGCGATGCGAAATAAAAATCGTAGTGCGATCCTGCATGATTTCGCGCAGATGATTCAGGATTTTGTCTTCGGTGTGGGTATCCACGCTGGAAAGCGCATCATCAAGAATCAGGATTCGTGGATTGCGGATAATGGCCCGGGCAATCGCCGTTCGTTGCTTCTGGCCGCCGGAAAGCGTGATACCGCGCTCGCCCACCAAGGTCTTGAACTGCTCGGGAAAATCCTCAATCTCGGTGGCAATGCTGGCGGCCTCCGCTGCCGAGCGCACGTCCTGATCGCTGGCATCCTCTTTACCGAAGGCGATATTTTCGCGGACAGTTTCGCTGAACAGGAAAGTCTCCTGCGGCACGAAACCGATGTTGCGCCGCAGAGAGGCCAATGGATATTCGCGAACCGGTTTACCGTCGATCAGAACCGTCCCCGGCGAAGCGTCGTAGATCCGCGGAATCAGACTGACCAGAGTAGTTTTTCCGGACCCGGTGGGTCCCACGATGGCCAGGCTGCTGCCCGCCGGAATCCGCAAATTCACGTTATGCAGGACTGGAGTCCCGTTATAAGCGAAGTTAAGCCCGCGAAACTCGATCTCCCCACGCATTTCCGTGGCTTGTGTGGGGCGGGCGCCCTCGCCCGCCGCCTTGACCTCAGCACTGTCCTCAATCTCCGGCTTCTCCACCAGAATCTCGTTGATGCGCGCCATCGATGCCGTGCCACGTTGAAAGATGTTAATCACCCAGCCCAGTGCAATGATTGGCCAGGTAAGCTGCACCATATAGGTATTGAACGCCACAAAATCTCCGACGCTCATGTGGCCGTACAGCACTTCCCGTCCTCCCAGCCAAAGCACTAGCACGATGGCCAGTCCGAGCATGGTTTCAAGCGTGGGCCAGAGCATTCCCATCAATCGCACAAGTTTCAGGCTGCGCGCGATGTATTCCTGGTTGGAGCTTTCGAAGCCTGCGATCTCGGCGTCTTCCTGCACGTAGGCTCGGATGACGCGAGCTCCGGAGAAGTTCTCCTGCGCGCGCGCGGTGATATCGGAAAACATCGCCTGGATTCTCTCGAAACGCTCATGAATGCGTTTTCCAAAGTACTGCACCACGATGCTGACCACAGGCAGCGGCAGGAAAGCGTAAAGCGTCAGCTTCGAACTGATGGACAGCATGAACGCCAGCGCTCCCGCGGTGAACACGACGGTGTTCGCCGAATACATAATCGCCGGACCGAGCAGCATGCGCACTGCATTCAGGTCGTTCGTGGCGCGGGCCATGATGTCGCCGGTGCGTGTTCGCTGATAAAAAGAATAAGAAAGGCCTTCGAGATGGCGAAACAAATCATTGCGCAGGTCAAATTCAATTTCCCGCGAGACTCCGATAACCACCCAGCGAGTGAGGAATTGAAAAATACTCTTGGTAGCGGCTACGGCGAGTAAAAGCAACGCATAGGTGGCCAGCTTATGGCGGGTCACGCCCATATGCATGTCGTCCACTGCGCGCCGGATTACTTGGGGAAAGAGAATCCAGATGCCGTTATTGCAGAAGACGCAGATTGTCCCAATGACGTAGCTGCGTCGATATTTCTTCAGGTAGGGAAGTAGTGGGCGCAGGCTTTTGAGCAGCATGTGCTTCTATAGATGTGATTCTAGCAGCCCAGGCTTCAGGAAGTGGAATCAGCCCTCCCCGGCAGAAAGAGGTGGCCCGAAGGCCACCCTTCTCATTTTCATTGCGGAGGCTGAGGCTGATTGTTCGGCGGCGGTGTCGCCGGATTCGCCTGCGGATTGTTAGTCATCGGCGCCACATTTGCAGGCTGCGTCTGATTTACCGTACCGGCGGGAGAATTGGGACCGCTGTTCGCCGGCTGCGAAGGATTCGCTATGCCCGCGGTGGTTCCAATAGCTTGCCCGGTTACCACCAAATCCACACGACGATTGAGTTGGCGTCCTGTGGCGGTTGCATTGGTAGCTACCGGCTGATCCATTCCAAAGCCGCGCGATTGAATGTCGGTGGACTTTACGCCCTGCTGGACCAGGAACTCACGTACGGCAGCGGCACGTTTTTCGGAGAGTTGTTGGTTATATTCAACGCCGCCCACGTTGTCTGTGTGACCTTCCACCTGCACGTGCAGGTCGGGATACGCCATGAGAATTCCAGCTACTTTCGCCAGCCTTTCACGCGCTCCCGGCTTGAGGGTGTACTTGGCGGTATCGAATAGCACGTCGGGCATATCTACGATCAGCCCTCGCGCCGATTCCCGCGTCTGCAAGACCTGATTCAGTTGCTGGAGCAGGCGAGCCCGAGTCTGCTCTTTTTCCTGCTCCGCCTGAAGCCGGGCCTGCTCTGCCTGGGCGCGCGCCTGATCTGCTTGCTGTGCTGCCAGTTGGGCCTGCTGCGCCTGCGATTGCGCGACCTGCTGCTGGGCAAGGGCGTCAGCCTTCGCGGTCTCCGCCTCCTGGCGCGCACGGTCCGCATCTGCTTTTGCCTGTTCCGCGGTCTGGCGATCACGCTCCGCCTGCTCGCGTTGACGCGACTCCTGATCGGCTTGGGCTTTGGCCTCGGCTTCCTGCTGCTGTGCCTGCTCCGCCCGCTCTCGCATGGCCGTGCGCTCAGCGTCCTCTTGTTCCTGCTGACGGCGCTCGAGCGTCAGTACGCGGGCATCTTCCGCCGACTGCGCTGCTCCCCGAGCCACGGTGGAGATCGCTTTGTTACCCTGCTTGCGACGCAGATAATCCTCAGCCCGGGCCAGGAAATCTTCCGCCTTGCGCATCGTGTCAGCTGCGTAGTGATCTGCCCCTTCAGCCTGGGCGATGGCGACGGCGTTGCGTGCTTGCAGCAAATCATTGGGAGTCTTGGGATCCGCTGTGGTGGAGGGAAGCTTTGCCGCTGTAATGTCAACCGTATATTGACCGCGCTCAAGCACGTCAAACTTGGCGTCGATAGGCTGCTCCCAACCTTTTGTGTTCTGCTTTACTACATTTTCCAGAACCACCATATCGCTAGGACGGGTCACAGAGAAATACGGCTCAGCAGTGACGATGAGGCCGAAGGCTTGTAAATCTGTGCTCACCCTCACCGACGACTTCCCATCTTCGGGAACGATTTCGCCCAAACTAACGGGACGACCCTCCGGGGTGATGGCCCACAACACATACGTCAGATATTCAGGGGCCAGGTTTCGGGATGGCCGTAGATGCTCGAAATCGGCGTTGATTTCAATTCGGCCTGTCCGGCTCTCCACCTTGGCATGGCCGCTCGCCTCGGGCATCAGATCTGTTCCGCGGAAGTCAAGGCTGGTTCCTCCGCTGTGATGACGGTAATTCACCGCCTTGGTGGTGCGGGACAGTACCTTCACCCGGTAAACGGGCGTGTGGTCCATCGGTTCGACTGAAGTAGATTGCTGGTTTGCATCGGGCTGCTGGGCAAAAAGCACAGCGCTCAAAAGTGGGACTACTGCAAACGAAAGAAAGCTTTTACGCATAAGCCACACCCCCGCAGACAGAATCCGGCATCGGGCTTGGATGACATCTGCACAGCCATGGTTTGTCTAGGATGTGTGCGCCTGAAAGGATTTTTCGCCAGATTTGATAGGGGTACCTGGTCGCGGCAAGGGGTTAGAACGAATATCCTGGCGGAAGGTGACCAGGCAAGCCACCACAATCAGAACAATCCAGCTTAGGAAGAAAAGCTGGCTCAAGTCCATCAAAGATGAATAGAGCAGATCCATAAAGCTAGTGGCCAGTTGCCAGTGGCCAGTTGCGTTGCTGATCACTGACCACTGAGCACTGACCACTTGTCCCGCGGCGCTGCAATTGCTCTTTTCCAGTAAGACGTTTGTAGTTCGCCAGAATTTGCGTTACAGCATTCAGACGGCCGAGAGTGGTCAAGCGTAGATCCGTCATCGCCTCTTCGATCTGCGCCATCCAGGATTCCACAGCGGTTTCGACTCCACATGCCATCTCTCTGGCAACAGCATCGACGAAGTTGCTTGTGCTTACCAAAGCGATTACACGCCTTTCCTTGTTAGTGGTCAGTGGCCAGTGGTCATTGATCAGTCGACCCCACTAACAACTGACCACTGGCCACTGACCACTTGCTCTTAAAAAAACGGGGAAGGCTCACCAACCTTCCCCAGGCTCACTACTGGTTAGGTGTCTGATCTTGCTGTTGATTCTGCTGGTTCTGCTGTTGCTGGTGATGTCCCATGCCGCCGTGCCCGTGTTTATCCATGAGTTGCGTCATCTTGGTTTTCTGATCCGGAGTCAGGATCTGGAACAGCGCAGAATGGATGCGCGCCTTCTCCACGATGAGGTCAGTCATGGTCTGAGCCTGTTGCGAAGCCACTGTCCGAACCTTGGTTTCGTCGAAGGTGCCGCTGGTTTCAAGCTGCTTCAACGCTTCGTGTCCCTGCTTCATCTGCTGGGACAAGGAGTCTAGCGTAGGCTTCTCTTTGGCAAAGATGTCTTTGGCTTGGGCTTGCTGCGCTTCGTTAAGGTTCAGGTATTTGGTGAGGAATTCCAATGCGTGTTCACTGGTCATGGCATCGCCGTGCATGCCATGCATGTGAGCCCGCTTGACGGTTTGCGAGACGCCGACTGCAACCAGCAAAATGAGAACAAGCGCCCCAATCAGTATCTTGATACGATTCGATTTCATTATGCCCCCAGAGACGTCCCCGTTGCCGTGAACGTCCGATTTTGTCTTTCAATGATAAGAACACTTTCGCGCGTCGCGCGCAGTAAAGAGTCAGTCAACCGGAGTAAAGTTTTGTAAAGCGTACTCATAGCGTTACCTGTGGGTTGTAAAACTATTATGAGAACTGTGGATCGCATTCTTGTCATCGACGACGACGTAGAACTTTGCTCTCTGGTCAGCGAGTATCTGCAGCCCGAGGGTTTTCAAGTGGAATCCGTTCACGACGGGGAACGAGGCTTGGATCGCGCATTGAGTGGAGATCACCTGTTGATCGTCCTGGATGTGATGTTGCCCACGATCAACGGATTTGAGGTGTTGCGACGAATCCGTCGTACTTCACGCATCCCTGTGTTATTGCTCACGGCTCGCGGCGAAGACGTCGACCGGATTGTGGGATTGGAAATTGGCGCCGACGACTATCTTCCCAAACCGTTCAATCCTCGTGAACTGGTCGCGCGCATTCGCGCCATTCTTCGCAGAACACGAAGCCCGGAAGCAGCGCGGGAGACACAAATCCCCGAAATGATTCGCGTCGGGGACATCGAACTCGATCCTGCCACTCGGACTGTACGTCACGCCGGCAAACCGGTGGATTTGACTTCAGTGGAGTTCAATCTGCTGCAAGTATTGCTGCGCGAAGCCGGCCGCGTAGTCACGCGGGAGGATCTCGCGAGCTCCGTGTTGAGCCGCAAATTTTCTCCTTTTGACCGAAGCATTGATATGCACGTCAGCAAGGTGCGTAAGAAACTCGGCGATGTCGATGGCGGCACCGACCACATCAAGACTGTCCGCGGCGTGGGTTACATCTTTACCCGTCCTCGCGACACTGGTGTTCGGGATGACGCTGGGCGTGGAGTCAAATGAGAAGCCTGTTTCTTAAGATTTTCCTCTCCTTCTGGGTGGCGCAAGCCCTGTTCCTGGTGCTGGCAGTTCTGGTGACGTTGGCAATACGCCAGCAAGCAGAATCCGCGTGGGACGCCGAACAAGCCCAAGTCCTGAACCAGGCGGTACAGGCGTATGAGAGCGGAGGCCAAGCAGCTCTCGCCAGTTATCTCGACCAGGTGCGTCAGTCCCAACATGTGCGCGCTTATCTTTTGAATGAAAACGACCAGGAACTCTCGGGACGAAGATTGCCAGAGTGGGCGAAAGAAGGAGGGCGTTGGCGCCCTCATCCACCCCCCGGAGACTTTCTGGGATGGATGATGCCAACGCGCCCCCAGCGGCAGTCCATTACTTCCGCGAGCGGGCATCGCTACACGTTGGTGGTGCTTCCACCTCCACATGGACCTTTTGGAGATCCGGGCATACATGGGCTTGGAATTTTCATCGCTATTGTTTCTTCCGGCCTGGTTTGTTATCTGCTCGCTAGATACTTGACCTCTCCGGTAGTGCGACTCCGCGCCGCCACCCAGAAGCTGGCGGCGGGAGATCTGACTGCCCGCGCCGGCGTGCCCCGGCCTGGACGACACGATGAACTCGCCGAATTGGTACGCGACTTCGACACTATGGCGGATCGTCTGGAAAAATCAGTGAAAGCCCAGGCACGATTGCTGAATGATATTTCTCACGAACTGCGCTCCCCGCTGGCGCGCTTGAATGTGGCGTTGGGACTAAGCCGCCAGCGCAGCGGACCTGAAGCTCAAAGCTCGCTGGAGCGCATCGAGCTCGAAGCCGATCGTCTTAACGAGCTGATTGGGAGACTGCTCACCATTGCGCGGCTTGAGAGCGGCGATCAAGCCATGCAGAAAGTCCCTATCCGCTTGCAAGAACTCATTCGCGAAATCGCCCAGGACGCCGAATTTGAAGCTCAAAGCCGCAAGTGCCATGTCGACGTAACCAAGGTGGATGACTGCATGGTGATGGGCGATCCGGCACTGTTGCGCAGTGCCATCGAAAACGTGGTGCGCAATGCAATCCACTACACACGCGAAGGCACGGACGTGCAGATCCGTTTGGAGTGCAGGCAGGGAACGACCGGCACGGAAGCGGTCCTCAAGATTTCCGACTCTGGTCCCGGCGTGCCGGACGAAGCGCTCGACAAACTCTTTCAACCGTTTTATCGCATCGACGATGCCCGCGGCCGCCAAACCGGCGGCGTCGGACTGGGACTAGCCATCACCGAACGCGCGGTTCGTTTGCATGGCGGAACCATCCAGGCCAGCAATCGAAACGAGGGCGGCCTGATGATCGAGATCCGTTTGCCGGCGCTTACGGCCAAAACCGAAATCGGCTAGAGCGGCGGCACGTTATTGAATGGCATGCCATTGGATGGCGCATTATTGGGTGGAGTGTTTTCGGGTGGCGTGTTTTTGGGTGGCGCAGCGCTTCAGCGCTACGATTCAGGCTGACTGCGCGCGGCTTTAGCCGCCAAAGAAGTAAGTCGCGGGCAACTTGTAAGCACCCCGCGGGTTCCAATCACTATCTGAAGTTTGCTCTTCCTATGCATTCCTGATACACAAATTGAGGTTATCCTGAAACTTTTCCTAAACATTGAGGAGAAAGAATGCGGATGAAGTCTGGCACCTGGGTTTGTCTTCTACTTCTGGTTGGACTGGGCTTTTTGATTAGCTGTTCTAGCAACAACTCTTCTTCATCAGGCACCGGCGTCCTTTACGTGACTACGCAGGGCGATGCTTTAGTCACACCTTTCAGCGTGGATCTGAATACGGGTAGCATCGCCTCATTAGGCACCGGAGTTGGTACCGGTAGCACACCGGCAGCGATCATTTTGACTCCAACCGAGGACGCAGCCTTCGTGGCCAATCGCGATTCAAATGACATTTCCCGCTACACCGTCAAGTCGGATAACACCCTGACGGCGGTCGCTGGTAACACCATTGCGGGAATTGCGCCGGTCGGTATGGCGATTGACTCCGCAGGTCACTTTCTGTTCGTGGCTAACCGAGGATCAGACGACATCTCGGTATTTTCCATCGGCTCAGGTGCCAGTCTGACCGAGATCGCGGGCTCCCCGTTCCCAGCGGAGCCGAATCCCGTTGCTGTCAGGGCTTCCGGCAGTTTCTTGTATGTGGCGAACGACGTCAGTGGCGTAGTCTCAGCTTATTCGTTCGACTCAGCATCCGGAGCGCTTTCGGCTGTACCCGGTCCATCGTTCACAGCGGGCACCACTCCTTCCGGAGTTGCGGTGACTCTGGACGGAAAATTTTTGTACGCCACCAACTCAGGTTCAAACAACGTCTCCGCTTTCACCATCAATTCAGATGGCAGTCTGACCACGATCTCGGGCTCTCCGTTTTCGGCGGGCATTGGCCCCCTCTCGCCACGCGTGGACCCTTCCGGACAGTTCCTTTATGTGGCTGATCAGCAATCCAACCAGGTCTCTGGATACAAGATCAGTTCGAGCACAGGAATTCTGACGGCACTTTCTACCCCCACCATCTCTACTGGAGTGAATCCGGTCTGGCTCGCGATTCATCCCGGAGGAGTGTACCTGTATGTGGCGAATAACGGCGGCGCGACGATCTCCGCATACAAAATCGATACCACTAGTGGAGTTCTGGGCGTGGTGGGATCTCAGTTCACGACCGGGGGCCAGCCTTCAGCGATTGGGTTGAAGTAAGTTCAGAATTTGGCGGACGTTTTAGGTCGGCACCTTCAGAATCAAATATCCGCCCGCTAACCCAAAAATCAGGTCCGGAGACCATGCCGCCAGTATCGGAGGCAACTGGCTGACGTTTCCCATGGCTTCGAACAGGTTCGAAACCACCGTATAGACCACCGCAATACCCACAGCGACGGCCACGCCCGTGATGGCGCCACGCTTTGAAGTGGAAAGCGAGAAGGGAACTGCCAGCACCGCCATCACCAGCGCGATGAATGGGAAAGCAAACTTCTTCTGTAATTGCACTTTCAGCCGAACCACATCAAAACCACTCTGCTGCAGATCGTGGATATAGCGGCGCAGTTCTTCGTAGTTCATTTCGGAAGATTGTTTTACTTCCTTCTTGAAGTAAACGGGAGGCTCATTGATAGCCGCGAAAGTGGAAACGTCAAAAGTCCGGTAGTTCTCAATGGCAGGACCGCGCAGCGTGCGCTCCCAGCCCTGCTCGCAAACCCAGCGCTGCAAATTGCCTTCCCAATGCGCCCGCTCGGCGTAGACCCGATGGGTCAATTGAAAAGTCGCCGGATCAAACTGGAATACTGACAGGTTGGCGAACTGATCGCGTTCAGAATCAAAAAATCGGTAATAGTAGATGCTCGAGTGCTGCCCGAAAATCCACTTGCGCTCAGGATTGAGATAAGTTTGCGCCGGTTTACCCTTGATCAAGCTGCGCAGCGCGTCCTGCCGTTTATTGGCATGGGGCAGATAGAACTGGTCGAAGAAAAAAAGCCCTGTGGCCAGCAGGCTCGCCACTACCAGTACAGGCAGGACGATGCGGTAGATGCTAATCCCGGTAGCTTTAATCGCGATGATTTCGCTGGAGCGCTGCATCAGCCCGAAAGTGATGAGAACAGCAAGCAATACGGCCAGGGGAGTGATGTTGTAGAGAAAGTAAGGCGAGACGCTGAGGAGGTATTCTCCCACCACCAGGGGCGAGATCTGATTTCTAAGAATGTCTCCCAACAGTTCAAAGAGAGTGAAGATCAAAATCAATATCAGAAATGTAGCCAGGATCATCAGCAGATAAGCGATGAAGTCCTGCATCACATAGTCGTCCAGGATCATAGGAAAGCGGGCGCTAAACACACGCCAGCGGCTGGCCGCGCGCTTAAAAACATCTTCGGGAGGGCTGGGACGGATCAGGATTCCTCCGCCTTCTTGCAATCCCGCTTTAAAGGGATGCCACAGACTCCGTAGTGGTGCGATGTCAAGAGGTTTACGTTCTGCCCGCCAAAGTAGAAACGCGCCGGCCAGAAGGAACACGATATTCGCCAGCCAGACACCCAACCCCGGCGACACCTTTCCCTGCCGCGCCAATGAAACTCCCACCAGAGAAAGCGAGTAATAAGCAAATACCAGCACGATGGTCAGAACGAAACCCGTGGACTTGCCGCCTTTTTTCGACGACAACCCCAGCGGGATACCTACCAGCGCGAGTACCAGGCAGGCCGTAGGTAGTGCAAAGCGGCGATGGAACTCGATCCAGTACCACCGCGCCATATATTTTTTTACTCTGCCGGCCTCTACCGGCAACTGCCTTGTGCCTAATTCCGCCACCGGCACGGATGCCTGATCTTCTTTGTTTTCGGCCTGCGGCACGAGGATTGGAATATCTGTCTGCTTAAAAGTTGAAATCTGGTATTGGTCGGGAATCTTGGGATCGGTCTCGTGCGTCGCACCATCGCTCAAGTGCAAGTGAAGGGTGTCCGTACCCTCGCTCACCAGGATGCCTTGCTGCGCCAAGGTGATTCTGGGCGCAGAGGGCGTGCTGATGTCCGCAATGAATACTCCCTTCCAGATCGCTGCTCCCTGAGCGCTCTTCACGTCCTGGACATAAAGTACTAGTTGAGGAAAGCCTTCGTAAAATACGCGTGGCTGGATCTCAAACGAAGCTTGTGAAGTCTTGAGCCGATCCTGCAGGCGCCCGAGCGCCGCCTGCGACCGGGGCGCCAGGTAAACCCCATTCACCAGAGCCAGGAGCCAGGCTACGACCGCAAAGATGGAAACGATTCGCAGGAAAGTCCACACCCCGATGCCACTAGCCCGCATGGCCGTGATCTCGCTATCGGCAGCCAGCCGGCTAAGTCCGATCAGTATGCCCACCAGGACACCCATCGGAATGGTGTAGATCAACGCCACCGGCACGGTGTAGAAGAAAATTTCGGCGACGCTGGGAAGTGGCGCGCTATTGCGGACGACCAGTTCGAGAATTCGTCCCAGATCGCGAGTGAACAGGACGAAGGTAAACACTCCCACTCCGATCAAGGCGTGAGAAGTAACTTCGCGCAAGATGTAGCGGGTCAGAATCCGCATGGGCACTGGTGAAAGCGAGTCTAGCACGATGTCGCAAACGGATTCCTCCGGTCATCCCAACTCTCGAGCGTGCCCCGCTCAAGCTCTGCTTGGGCGGGGTTTTCTCCGGGTGACCGCACAGTTGGAAAAAGCTCGCCCTGAGAGAGGTGGAAAGGATTACCAGCTCGCTCCCTTCTGCGCCGTCCAATGCGATCGATCAAAGTCAAAATCCCCGCCCAAGCAGAGCTTGAGCGGGGCACCCTCGAGAGTAGATCAGCCTCCCGATCTTTCGGCGGGTTGGCATTTGGAATCTCTCGTGCATGCACATTCACGATTTCTTCGTTTGGATTCTGCGAGGAGATCATGAAAGGCCAGACCCTCCCCTATGAACCGCCCGACATTGCTATGTGTGGACGACGACCCTGGAATCCGTGAATTGTATGAAACCATGCTCGGCACTTACGGGTATGAAGTGCTCGTGGCCGAAGGTGGTCTTCAGGCTCTCAACTTGTTTCGCTCGAAGAAAAAAGAAATTGATGCGGTCATCTCCGATTACGAAATGCCGGGCATGAACGGCGCCCAACTCGCCGCCGAGCTGAAACGCTATGATCCCGACATTCCTGTGATCGTGATCTCAGGGTCGCTACCTGTTCTGGAGGAAACGCCTTATTTTGTGGACGCTGCATTTCCGAAAGGCGCGTCCGTTGAGAAGATCGTGCACCACATCGAAGCTCTACTCGAGGCGCGTCGTGCGGGGCAGATTTCCCCGCGAGTGTCACAGAAGATGACGGATAGCTAAATGATCTGCCGCGAGACGGACCTGAAAACCATCTGGTCCTGGACCCGTTTCTGTCGCCCCTTTGGGGCTTTTTCTGTCTTGCATCACCACCCACGGCTGGAGCCGTGGGCTGCATTCTTGTGCCGCTTCGCGGCTGGCGTCGGTTCTGATGCTGCCGATGGCTGGGCAGCCGTGACGACTATTCGGCTTTAAGGAAGAGCGTCGACAGTGGAGGCAGTGTCAGGTTGAGCTGATACGGCCGCCCGTGCACCGGGCCGGGCTCCGCGGTTCGGCCTCCTAAGTTTCCCAGTCCGCTACCACCGTACTCGGTAGCATCACTGTTCAGAAGTTCCCGCCAGAACCCGGCAGAAGGAACTCCCACTCGATAGCTTTGCCGCGGTACCGGCGTAAAGTTGCAGACGATCAATATCGTATCTTTCGGAGAGCTTCCTTTGCGGAGCAAAGAAATTACGCTGGCAGCAGTGTCGTTACAGTCGACCCACTCAAATCCGGCGGGGTCGGTATCGAATTGATGAAGACCGGGTTCGTTCCGGTACAGGCGGTTCAGGTGTTCCACCCAGGTTTGCACTCCACGATTCAGCGGCAATCCCAGCAGGTGCCAGTCCAGGCTGCGGTCGTGCGCCCATTCGCGTCCTTGTCCGAACTCGTCACCCATGAACAGCAGCTTCTTGCCCGGTTGCGCATACATGTATCCGAAAAGCAGGCGCAGGTTGGCGAACCTCTGCCACTCGTCGCCCGGCATTTTATTGAGCAGGGAGCCCTTACCGTGGACAACTTCATCGTGCGAGAGGGGCAGCACAAAGTTTTCGGTGAAGCCATACAACATCCGGAACGTAAGCGTGTTGTGGTGATAGCGGCGATGAATGGGATCATGCGAGAAGTAGAGCAGGGTATCGTGCATCCATCCCATATCCCATTTCATGCCAAAGCCCAGACCACCGACGTAGGTAGGTCGTGACACCATCGGCCAGGATGTCGACTCTTCGGCGTAGGTCTGAATTCCAGGATGCTCTTTATAAACTGCCAGATTGAATTGTCGAAGAAAATCGATCGCTTCTAAATTTTCTCGGCCGCCATACTTGTTCGGAACCCACTCCCCCTCTTTGCGCGAATAGTCCAAATACAACATCGAAGCAACCGCATCCACCCGCAATCCGTCGGCATGATATTTGTCGAGCCAGAACATGGCGCTCGAGAGCAGAAAGCTGCGGACCTCGTTGCGTCCGTAATTAAAGATAAAAGTCTTCCAATCAGGATGGAATCCTTTCCGCACGTCGGCATGTTCGAAAAGATGTGTGCCATCGAAGTAAGCCAACCCATGGGCATCGGAAGGGAAGTGCGACGGCACCCAATCGAGGATGACGCCAATTCCGTGCTGGTGGAGATAATCCACCAGAAACATAAAATCCTGCGGCGTTCCGTAGCGCGACGTAGGCGCGAAATATCCAGTGGTCTGGTATCCCCAGGAACCATAAAACGGATGTTCCATTACCGGCAGCAGTTCCACGTGGGTAAACTGCATGTGCTGTACGTACTCCGCCAAACGCGGCGCCAGCTCGCGATAATTCAACGATCGGTTATGCTCTTCGGGAATTCGCATCCAGGAGCCGAGATGGACCTCATAAATTGAAATCGGCGCCTGCAGCGAGCTCCGCTCCCGACGTTGCACCATCCATTCGCGATCATTCCATTCGTAAGCCAGATCCCAAACCACTGAAGCGGTGCGCGGCGGGTTTTCGTGAAAAACTCCGAATGGATCCGCTTTGTCGCCAACGTAGCCCTGATTATGCGAGACGATGTGAAACTTATATAAAGCTCCCTGCTTCACTCCGGGCAGAAAGCCTTCCCAAATGCCGGAACTCGCCCGGGCTCGCAACGGATGAGAGTCAGGATTCCAACCATTGAAGCTGCCCATCACGGACACTTGACGCGCATTCGGCGCCCACACACTAAAGCTGGTGCCGACTTCGCCATTTACGGTGGTGAGATGAGATCCAAGCTTGTCATGAATGCGATAGTGATTGCCCTCATTGAAAAGATAGATATCCTGATCCGTCAAAAGACTGGCCTCAGCGCGGCGCTCGGCTAACTCAATAATTTCCTTAGGCATGTTTCAATCCTGCATGCACCTCACTAGTGTACCGGAGCACGGTCGCGTCACATGCTAGACTGCCAGTTCGCCCCATGTTCGCCTTTTTGGGGCGAACTAATATCAATGCCTGTTCTGCGCGTCATCATCCTCTGGCACCAGCATCAGCCTTTTTACAAAGACCTGGTCTCTGGCGAATACCGACTGCCCTGGGTTCGCCTGCATGCCCTCAAAGATTATTACGGCATGGTCAAGCTTCTGGATGAATTTCCCAACGTCCACCAGACTTTCAATCTCGTTCCGTCGCTGATTACCCAGATCCAGGACTACGTATCCGGAACCGCGGACGATCCCTTTCTGCAAGTGGCGGCCAAGCCAGCGAAAGATCTTACTCCCGAAGAGCGCCGCTTCGCTTTACAGTATCTTTTCCAGGCCAATCCGGTTCACATGATTGGCCGCTATCCTCGTTATCGCGAGCTTTGGGAGCGTTTTCGCGGCAGCGGCAATACCCCCGAACGAGCCGAGAAATATTTTCAGCCGCAAGACTTCTCCGATCTGCAAGTGCTTTCGCAAATTGCCTGGTTCGACGAATTCTTTCTTCAGGACCCGGAAGTCGCTGCCCTCATTCAGAAAGGCCGGAACTACTCGCTGGACGATCAACGCTTTGTCATCCTTCATCAGCGTGACCTTCTAGCCAAAGTCCTTCCCGCGCACGCGGAAGCCGCACAACGCGGCGCAATCGAGATCTCTACTTCACCGTTCTACCATCCGATTCTTCCGCTGGTTTGCGACACGAATATGGGCGCAGTTTCCACGCCGGGATTGCCCCTGCCGCAGCATCGTTTTCGTCATCCCGAAGATGCTCGCGAGCAGCTTCAACGCGGCCTCGAGTTGCACCAGAAAGTTTTCGGCGTCCGTCCGCAGGGAGTTTGGCCTTCGGAAGGCAGCGTTTCGGAAGAAGTTCTCGCCATCGCTCAAAGTTTGGGTGTGAAGTGGATGGCCACCGATGAAGAGGTGCTAGGACGCACACTTGGCGTTTCCTTTGCGCGCGAGGGCGATGGCCACCTGCCTGCCGATTCCGCCGCGAAGCTCTACACCATTCATCGTTACCAGAGTGGCCAGACCGAGATGAACATGATTTTTCGCGATCACACCGTTTCCGATCTGATCGGCTTTGTCTATTCCGGCATGCCTCCACAGGAGGCAGCTACTCACCTCATGAGAAGCATTAAACAATCCGCGCAACCAGCTCTGGACCAAGGCAAAGACGCGGTGCTGTCCATCATCTTAGATGGCGAGAATGCTTGGGAATACTATCCTCAGTCGGGCAGGGATTTTTTACGGCGTTTTTACGACGCTCTCCAGCACGAACCCGGCGTAGAAGCCGTCACCGTCTCCGAAGCGGTTCAGAGACACCAGAACTTTGGCCATCTCTCCTCGCTCGTCCCCGGCTCCTGGATTCACGCCAATTTCAACGTCTGGATTGGCGCTCCCGAGGACAACCGCGCCTGGGATTACCTCCACCATGCCCGCGACTTCTACGATCAGTCATCAGCCGGCGCGATCGAGTCGCAGCGTAAACTGGCCTTTGAAGAAATTCTGATTGCCGAAGGCAGCGATTGGAATTGGTGGTACGGCCCCGAACATCACTCAGCCAACGATCGCGACTTCGACGAACTTTATCGCAAACATCTATCTAACGTTTATCAGGCGCTCGGCGCGCGCCCGCCCGACTACCTTGCGCAGCCGATTATGGCGGGCATTACGCGGCCCGCGTTTCTTCACCAGAGTGCCTACATTCACCCTCGAATTACTGGCGACATGGTGCGTTACTTCGAGTGGATGGGTGCAGCTGTCTATACCGCCGACCACCGATCCGGCTCCATGCACGGAAAACAGTTCCTTCTGGATTCGGTTTATGCCGGAATCGACGAGAAGAACGTTTACGGACGCCTGGATTTTGCGGATGGCAAAGTTCCAGAGACGGATTTCGATCTGGTGGTTAATTTGGAATCATGGGCCGCTGATTCGCCCGAGCATGATGGCTCGCGCCCTCAGCGGCCGCTACGCCTCGACGTCAGCGTGCAAAATGGTCAAATTCACGACTGGAAAGTTAGCGTCGACGAAACCCAGCTTCTCGCCACTTCGCAAGAGTCCAACTCTGTGGCAACGCTGGCGCTGGCCCGGAACTTCGAATTCAAGTTGCCGCTCGATTGGCTCCAGGCTGAGAGTGCAAGTAAGCTGCGTCTGCGCTTCAGCCTGTGGCGCCAGGGATTACCGGTAGACGCCTTACCACTCGAAGGATGGATAGAGTTACAGCTCGTCAGCGAAGAGAAGCTGGCAGCGATGGTTTAACCTGAGAACTTAAAACAGAGAACCGAGAACTGGTTTTCAATAGTCAACTCTTTGCTGCTATCCAGCAATGTCTGACTATCCCGCTCTTTCTATCGTCGCCTATTTACCGTCCGCCCCCGCCAGCCGCCGTCATCGCCATCGGACGGCTCAACTCCATCACCAACTCTGTTCCCGCCGGCAACA